>Ga0075118_10000226_pt1 | contig 57597 bp, 40 predicted proteins | sample AntAceMetag02UKE_FD_69794 | JGI IMG/M metagenome (GOLD analysis project Ga0075118, IMG submission 69794) | Saline lake microbial communities from Ace Lake, Antarctica - Antarctic Ace Lake Metagenome 02UKE | ecosystem: Environmental > Aquatic > Non-marine Saline and Alkaline > Saline | place...
CCTAGTTCGTCGGCAGACCGAGCGCGTTACGAATGCCGCTATCGATGGTTTCAACCTCTTGCGGCTCCACTTTCTTCGCTCGCCAAAGAAACAGCAAACTACTCATTTTATTCGCTCGATCCAGTAGCGGCAAATTCTCTCGCTTCGCTTTCTCCTGGGCGATTCGAAAACTAGCGGGAGCAATCTTTGCAATCAAGGGGGCAAAGTTTCGTCGCAATGTATCCACGAGTTTCCCGGAAAGGTCCGCATTGAGCGAAGCCGTGCTCGGGTAGGACGGTTTTCTTACCGGCACTCCCCGATCCTCGTTGCCGTTAACTTCAACGGTTTGGTGGGTCTTGTCGGCCCTCCAGATCAATCCGCCATCGCCTTGAGGGGTCGCCGTAAAGCTCGCTTCATAAGTCATGTTATGGGTGAGAACATCGTAATTCTCATTCTTATAAACGTCCTTCACGTTATACTGATCAGTTCGGCGCAGTTGTGCCCGTAAGCTGCTCAAACGGTTACTTGCTTTCGAAAGACTGGAATTTGTCATCGCTAGGCCGACGACTCCACCCATCGCATCGCCAAAAGCTGCCGCCGCATCATATTGGCTGGCCTGTCGCTGCCGCTGAATCGCATCCTGATATTTAGACCGCTCCGACTTCAATCGACTAATCGTGCGCTCCTCGTCATCAATATCATCCTCTAGCCGATAGTAAGTGGAATTTCGTTCCCGCGTCGTGCCACTCTTGTAACGCACCGACTTCCGCGCAGAGGAGGGATCATCCCTGCTCGAAAGTCCGGTTATCACCGAATTAATTTCCAGAACCCCCACTCCCCCCGCGGTTGCTGGGGAGAAAATCCCCACGACCTGCTGCTCCACGGCGACTTTGATCGCGGCCCAAGGCTTGTCCCGTAATTGACTGTCCACCTCACCTTTCACTTGGGGGCGATTCCATCGGATCTTTAAATCTAACTGTCCCGGGAGTGCCGCCATCAGTTCGTTCGTCTGGGCCGCAGCATAACTCGCGCCTTCTTGTTTCGCCAACTCCGCCAGATACAACGCCAAACCCGGACGTCCATCGGCCTTCAGCTGCCCCGCCCAAGCGGCATAGCCATCCTGCAAGAATCCCTTTACCACCGCCGGATTCTCAAACTGCCCCCGAATGGATGCCACCAAGCTGACGTCGCGCCACCCTTCCCTCGGTTGCCCCTCGCGCGGACGAAGGCGCAGTTCTTCCAACGCGGTCAGAAACTGCGTCAAGTCGCGCATCCCCATCAGTTGCGAACCCGTGACGTTAAATTCGGATTCGGTAAACGCCGCATAGTCGCGCAGAATGCGATCGGCATCATCCCCCTGCCCCGCTTTTAGGGCCCCGACCAATCGCTGCAAACTATCCACTTCGGCCTTGCGCCGCACTTCTTCGGTCTGAAGTTCAATGGCCTCCGGCAACACTCCGGTGGCCCCCAGTTCTTCGAGTCGCTCCAGCGCGGTCGCAAATTGTGCCTTGTCCGCCATCTGGTCCACTTTCGTGAGGTAATAACGCATCTCGGCTTCTTCGACTTCTCGGAATGTGGCATCGTAAAGCCCGCGCGCTAAGCCTGCGTCATCCTCCACCTCCCCCAAAGCCCCGTAAGCCGTTTCGAATTCCGAAACCTCCGCCGCGGCACTCGCCCGCTGCATCGCATCCTCGACCCATGTCGTGCGTAACTCAGTTTCGGTCGGATCGAAACTCGCATTGAAACTAGTCAGATTCCTCACCCCATCCATTTCCCGCACCGCCGATTGAAATTCCCCCTGCTGCGCCAAACCCCGCGCGCGCTCCAGTCCCGCCTGCACGATGTCCTGCAACGTGCCTTTGGCATCGCCCAACAACCGTCTAAAACTTTCTGAATACGGCTCGACCAACGAGATCGCGGCCTCCGAGCGCTGGACCAGCTGATTATACTTGGGCAACGGAGCCCTATCCGCTCCTTCCTGCTCCACCATCTCCAGCCAACGCACCTGCGCATCATCGAATTCTCGCCGATACTCAACATCCGTCGGCCGCAGCTCGACCGCCGATCGCAACGACGCCAGCGCCGCGGGCCAATCCGATGCAAATAATCCCTGTTGAGCCGCTTTCATCTGCTGCGACGCCTTGTAACGATTCGGCCCATCGCCCGCCCAAACCCCCACTCCCATCACCACGACAGCCGCCACCGCGACAGCCACAATTAATCTCATTTTCGAAGTCTTCGTCGCAGTCTGCGCTACGACTTCGACCGGTTTATTCTCCTCAGTGACTTTCACCGATTCCACGGGAAGAGGCACCGCCGCGGCCAGTTCCGCCCTCGCTCCAGATCGGCTGCCTGACTTATCCGGCGGACGTTCAGATCGTCCCGTTCTTAATGGTTTAGGCGTCGCCTCAGCCACCTCACCCGGCAAATCAAACAACGCCGCCTCCGCCGAAAATTCACGCGACAGCCCCAACGCCTCCGCCATCGCCGACACCGAAATCGGCCGATCTTCACTTTCCTTCGCCAAACAAGCCGCGATCACGGTTTCCCATTCCACGGGAATCACCTCCCCAGTGTCATTACCCAATTCGGCCCGACGTGCGGCCAGCCCCGGGGGCACCTTATTCTGCACCTGCAGGATGACATTTCCCGTATAAAACGGCGGTTTTCCTGTGATCAACTCATACAGCGTTGCTCCCATCGAATAGATGTCATCCGTCGCACTGGGCACCTCTCCCATCAACTGCTGCGGAGACATATAAAGCGGCGTCCCCGAAGAGCCCATGTCTCGCGAAACCCGGGACACACTATCAGTAATACTACAGGCAATTCCAAAATCCGTCACCTTCAGCTGATTCCGGCCATCCAACATTAAATTGGCTGGCTTCAAGTCTCGATGCACGATCTTTGCCCGCTCGTGCGCATAGCTCAACGCATCGCATAACTGCCCGGCCCAGACCTTCACTTCCGCGATTGGAAAACACCCGGGCTTTCGTTCTACCTTCGCCGCCGATAATGACGCCCCCTCCACCAGTTCCATTGAAATCGCCGCCGAACGGGTGTCCTGCACGAAGTCATAAATTCGCACGATGTGGGGATGCGTGAGCTCCAAGTTCCGCCGCGTCTCCCGCTTGAGCTCCGATACGGATTCAACATCCATCGCCACAATCTCAGGCAAGAATTTCAGGGCAATCTTCCGCTCCAGTTCCTGGTCTTCCGCCAGCCAAACCACCCCCATACCACCTCGCCCCAGTATGCGCTCTAACTTGTAGCGCTTGAACATCATCTGCCCCGGCTGAAAGCCTTTGAGCGTCGCTCCAAAATCTAAATCATCTGCCATGGTTAATGAATTATTAGCGTTAAAAATTACTCTCCAATGCTTCGCCATCAGAAAAGTTATCGGCTCCGATCAATGGCTTAGCATCATCCCTCCACCAGATCCCGTCGCCATCGTTGTCGGTAGATTTATTCGCCACCAGGGTCGGCACCGCCAGCTCGCCGATACCAATTCCTCCCGAGTTTGGGATAATCTGACCATTGCCTTCCAAAGTATTTCCAATTATCCGCATCGGGGTGGCCGACTTAACCCAAACCCCGTTCGATCCGTTACGACTGATTTGATTTCTAGTCACCAAGACAGGCTCTCCGCTGTCCCGAATCTCGATACCTTTTCCCTCATTATTAATGATTTGGTTATTTCGGATCGTCCCGACGCCTTTTTCATAGATAAGAATTCCCCCCCAGACCGCCCCCGTGATCACGTTATCCTCGATCACGCTACCGCCACCATTTCGCATCGACACCCCATAGCCACCGGAGGATTCGATTCGATTATTATAGAAACGCACCTTCGCATCGTTGAGTGAGACCAGCGGAGCCCGTGCGTCGCTTTCATTCGTCGACGTGTGACGGAAAGTGAGATTCGAAATCGTCACCCCCTCCACTCCCTCGACGTTCAGCGCGGTTTCCGTTCCAGAAACAGCAACGACCGTCTCTCCTTCTCCGCCGCTGCCCTCAATATTAACTCCGCGTGACAGATAGATTTTCTCGCTGTAAACGCCCGTGGCTAGCCTAACCGTCATTCCTTCTTCCGCTGAGCGGATCGCTTTAGCCACGGAAGCGAACTCACGAGGAACCTCCAAATAATCATCAATAAGTTTCAACGCTTCTGCCGCATCGATCGCGGCTTTTCTTGCCTGCGCCTGCTGGGTCCCTCGGTAGTCAGTGAAGGCCACGCCCGCCACGGCTAACCCGATGAGGATCAAAAACCCTATGACAAACCGACTGACCAAAATTCCTTTCCCACCTGATTTTGACTTTCCCCAAGGCAAAGGCGGTGGAGCCTCTTGGGGTGCTTCAGTTGTGACTTCGGGTTCTTCCAGCACTAAATAAAGATCTTCTGCGCCCTGACCATCCGCCTTCGGCTCGCCCATTCCCGCCAATCGAATTTTGGTGCCCACCTTCACGTTAGCAGGAACGGTCACTTCTAGTTTCACCGTTTCACCCCCACGTTGAATCGGGACCTCAAATCGCCCCCCATTCTTCATGTCTTCCGCTGCCATCCGTATTCGAACTTGGGCATTGGTGTCTTCCCCCATCTTAACCTGACCGAAGATATTTTCAAAAATATCCCCACCGACATTGAATCCCGCCAGATTCTCGCCGAAATTCGTCCCTCCCCCGAGCCGACTTGCTGGCCCACTGCTGCCCGCCAAGGCGCGCGTCAGCGCCATCATATCCTGAGGGCGCCCTCCGGGTTCCTTTGCTAAACAGGCCGCAATCGTTTTCTCCCATTGGTCGGGTATTACTTTCCCGGAATATCCCAATTCCTTGCGGCGGTCTGCCATGCTCGGAGGGACCTTGTTCATGACCTGCATCATCACGTTACCGCTGTAAAACGGCGGCCGTCCCGTGAGCAGTTCAAACACCGTTGCGCCAAAAGCGTAGACATCGTCAGCGACCGCGGGGGGCTCCCCCATCATCTGCTGCGGGCTCATGTAAACCGGCGTGCCACTCGATCCGGCCTGCACACTCACGCGGCTCACACTATCACTCACACTCGCCGCTATCCCAAAATCCGCGACCTTCAATTCCCCGCGCCTATCCACCATCAAATTCGCGGGCTTCAAATCACGATGCACCACTTGCGCCGAACCATGCGCATAGGCCAACGCATCCGTCAGTTGCTGTATCCATTTATCGATGTCAGCGGTCTCAAAGTGTTCCGCCGACTGCGCCAATTTGAGCTCCGCCAAGGTCTTCCCTTCAACGTATTCCATCGAAATCGCCGCCGTCGTGGCGTCTTTCACAAAATCATAAATGCGGACAATATTTGGATAAGTGAGCTCGAGATTCCGCCGTGTCTCTCGCTTCAAGTCGCGAATCGACTGCGCGTCCGCCGCCACCACCTCGGGCAAAAACTTAAGCGCAATATCCCGCTCCAAATCTTCATCATACGCTAACCACACAATTCCCATGCCCCCTCGGCCCAATATTTTCCGCAACGTATAACGACCAAACACCTTTTGCCCGGGGGAATGCCCCCGTAAAGTTGCTCCAAAATCTAGGTCGTCTGCCATGGTAAAAATCCTAATTCCTGAGTGCCGGGCCGGATAATGATCAAATCATCCACTCTTTTTTTTGTTCGCTCATCGTAGCTTGAACCCGATTGGCCCGCTCAGGCGAGTATCGACTCGCCCCTTCCCTATTTTCGTCCGCCCCGCCAGCCAGTCATTAATGACTTCGTTCCCCGTTTCAGCCTGACCAAGACTTGGTCGATCAATAAGCCGCCCCGCGGATGCCTCCCCTCCCGGCCAACGATCTTTCGTTGTGCCATTCCCCCTTAGCATGCAAATTGCCGGTCTCCAGCTTCGAGCGTGCCTGCTCCGAGCCACTTTCCTCCCCCAACCCTCTTTCGATGTCACTCGCCTACTTGATCCTTCTCCGTCACGGTCGCCCCACCGATCGATTCAAGCTTGGAGAAGGCAAGCACACCGCGGGTCGCGACGATACGGGCGAAATCGTGATCCCCGATCCCTCTGTTTCTCGCCAACACGCTCGCATCAAAATCTTCGACGGCGGCGTCACCCTACGAGATCTCAACAGCAGCAACGGCACCAAGGTCAATGGTGTCCCGCGCAAGACTGCGACCCTGCAGGATGGTGATCTGCTGACGTTGGGTTCGGTTGATCTTCGCTTCAGCTTTGCCCTGCCCGTCACTCCCCCCGTCGGGCTCGCTATCGGCATGGAAACTTCCGCCCGACTCCAACAAACTCGCCGTCAGGCTCTCCATCTTCCCGACGAAAGAAACGAACGCCACCTCGCCGCCTTTTACCATCTCTGCGCGTGGGTCACCGACGGGGTCGAGGAAGCCGAGGGGCTTCCGCATTGGCTCGAACTTCTTTGCGAAAGTCTCCGCGCCCACACCGTTCATTTTTATACCCCCAAAGGCACTCTTGCTCACATCCATACTCCGTCACCACCCAAACCTCGGATAAAGTTTGCCCCCTACCTTCTCGAGAAATTCTGCGCTCTCGCCGAAACGACCGCCTACGCGCCGCGTGAACTCGACCGCTTTCAGCAACGCCTCGGGCATTTCCACTATCTCGTCGCCCCGATGCGGGTCGGCCCTCCCCCCCCAAAAGGCTCCGCTCAATCTTGCCCCATCGTCGCTATCCTGCGTCCCGCTGAATGGGAACCGTTCTCCCCGGAGGACCGCGTGCTCCTGCAAAGTGCCTGCCAGCTGTGGCTCAAAGCCATCCAGCGCGCTCAAACTATAAGCGTTCTCCAATCGGAAAACACCACGCTCCGCGCCAAAGCATCACAGCAAAATGAGCACAGCATGATGGGCTCCAGCGCCATCCTCCAGAAACTGCGCGCTCAAATCGCCCGCACCGCCAAAACCAAAGCAACCGTGCTCATCACCGGCGAGACCGGCAGTGGTAAGGAAGTCGTCGCCTCGGGCATTCATCACCAAAGTCCTCGGGCCACTCAACCATTCATTAAACTGAACTGCGGTGCGATCCCCGCCGGCCTGATTGAGAGCGAACTTTTTGGCCATGTGAAAGGTGCCTTCACCGACGCCCGGTCCGATCATAAGGGAAAATTCACTCTCGCCTCGGGAGGCACGCTCTTTCTCGACGAGATCGGCGAGCTTCCTCTCTCTGCTCAGACCAAGCTCCTCCGCGTGCTCGAAGAAGGCGTCATCGAACCGGTCGGCAGTGAGCGTCCTATTAAGGTCGATGTGCGTATTGTCGCCGCCACTAATCGTGACCTCGCGACCGAAGTGACCGCGCAACGCTTCCGCCAAGATCTGTTTTACCGCCTCAACGTCATCACTGTATCCGTTCCTTCATTACGTCAACATCGTGAAGATATAGCGGAACTGGCAAATCACTTTCTCAATTCGTTTTGCGAAGAAAATGGTCTCGCTAATTTCACCTTCGAATCCACCGCGATAAAAGTTCTCCAGCAGCATCCTTGGCCGGGCAATGTGCGCGAATTACGCAACGTCGTCCAACGACTCGCGCTCGCCGCAGCCGGACCAACGATCACATCGAAAGACGTTAAGGCCTGCGTAAAGTAACTCGCCATCCGCCTGGCACCCGGTGCGCCTTAATCGTCTAAGTTGAATACGATCGAAACCCGGGTGCTCACTTCCACCGGTTTCCCGGCTTTCTCGCCCGGCGTAAATCGCCACTTCTTCACACAATCCAGCGCCGCCCGATCAAAGCCCGAGTTGGTTGAACTCACAATCTCGGGATTCTCCACGCGCCCCCTTTCGTTGATCGTGAATCGCACCACCGCTTGACCGGAGATGCCTCGACCGCGCAAGTTGCGGGGGTAGACCGGTGCCTCTCGGCTGATCGCGGTTGGCTTTTTATCCAACACCGTCGCCGTTTTTTTCGGCTTTTCTGCCTCCGCCGTCGAAGACGCGGACGGGGAGTTCGTCCCGGGGCCCGGTTGCAATGCGCCCAAGTTAATCAACTCTCCGGGTTTGATCGTGACCTCACGCGAGGCGGTGGTCCGGCCCGCCATGTCCCAAGCGACAAGATGCTCACCAGCGGACAATTCCTCCCATAACGCTATCCCCTTTTGTTCGCGACCGTCATCCACTTTGAAGCTCATCTCTGGATCACCCAGTGCAATGATCAAACCAGACTCTCCCGCTGCATCCCCCGCGAATTCACCAAAGAAACCGTGCTGCACAAGTTGGAATTCCCGGAACGAGTTTGGATCAGTGTAGGTCATGGCCTGCGCCATCGCATCCGCGCGTTTTAACAGCTCCATGCGCAGCTCCTCATTTGCCTCCGACTGACGGTAGCGAGCCGCTAATCGATAAAGATCAGACCATTCGGTTCGGGCTTTTACCACCGCTTGGGACAATTGCTGCAAAGTTGACTCCGCTAACTTCTCCGCATCGCCCAAGGTAGCGGTGAACCGGTTGAGCCTCTCCTCATCCAAACCATCCCATTGGCCTTCGAGCTTTTCCGCCATGCTGCTGAAATTCGAGAGATCGCCTTCCCGCAAAAATATCGCCAATTCCGCGCGCAGAGCTTTTAGCTTTTCCGCGCGGATCAGCTCCAATCGTTCGAACTCCGCTGTCGCCACCGCTTCAACTGCGAGCCGTTCTGCTTCTTCTTTCGCCAAACGCTGCACTTCTAAACGATCGGCCTCTTCTTTGGCTAATCGCTCTTGCTCGAGCCGTTCAGCTTCCGCCGCAGCATCACGTTCCGCCTGAAGCCGCGATTTAACTTCTCGTTCGATGACCAATTCCGTGTCGATCTTAACCTGTTCGGCCGCCGCGATTGCTACCGCCTCTCGTTTTGGTCCCACCACTTTGATCCACCACCAGCCACCTCCCGCCCCAAACAAGATCACCGCCAATGCCACGAAAATAGGCATCTTCGACGATTTCTCTTTCTTTAATTCTTCTTCCTCACCGTCGCGCAAACGGGACTTTGGCGGTGACTCATCCGCGAAAGCTGACTCTGGCTTGGGTTCAATCGTCTCGGGCTTATCGTCTTCCTCCGGTACGGTATTCTCCGCTCCCCTTTCCGGGGCTTTTTTGAACTTGGCTTGGCCTTCAGGTTCTCCCGACTCCTCGGATTCAAGAACCTCTTCCGCCTCCTTACTTTCTTTTTCAGGTTTGGGTTCGGGAGGAGCAGGCGCAATTGGCGGTGGCTCCGGCGGCGGGGCAACCGGCTCCGAGGCAGGTTCTACCGTCGGCGGAATCGGTTTTGGATTCACCTCCAGGGCCGGCGGCGGGGCGGCCTCCGCGGCAGCTGGGGACTGGGGCGGGGCTTGCGGCAACGGAGGCGGCACCGGCACCGCTAACGGAATAGGCTCGGGCTCTGGCCGGGAAACGACGGGTTCCGGTGGAATTGATTGAACCAAAGGAATCGCAGGCTCAATCGGCTTGGCCGGCCGAGATACCGGCATGGGCGTAGGCGCGACGACCGGTGGGACCGCTGGCACGGGTGGCGGAGTCGAAATTGGCCCTAATCCCCGCAACCGCGAAGCAACATCCGCTGCACTAATCGGCCGGTCCAAACCCTCCTTGGCCAAACAGCTTGCGATGGTTTCCTCCCACGTCTCTGGAATAGCGTCACCTCCAACCTGGAACTCACGGCGACGCTTTTCCATTGGGGGCGGCACCTTGTGCATCACCTGCAGCATCACATTACCGCTGTGAAACGGCGGTTTACTCGTCAGCAACTCATACAACGTTGCTCCCAAAGCGTAGATATCATCCGTCACCGCCGGTTTTTCCCCCATCATCTGCTGCGGGCTCATGTAAACCGGCGTTCCGCTCGAACCCGCCGCGACACTGACGCGACTGACGCTGTCACTCACGCTGGCCGCGATCCCGAAATCCGCGATTTTCAAATCGCCCCGTTGGTCGATCATCAAATTTGCGGGCTTGAGATCCCGGTGCACCACTTCTGCCCGGGTATGTGCATAAGCGAGCGCCGCGCACAGCTGATTTACCCATACTTTGATCTGCTCCACCTCGAAATGCCCCGCTTTCGCGTCCACCTTCAACGACGCCAGCGTATCGCCCACCACATACTCCATCGAGATCGCCGCCATCGTCTCGCTCTGCATGAAATCGTAGATTCGCACAATGTGCGGATGAGTCAGCTCCAAGCTCCGGCGGGTCTCCCGCTTCAGATCCCGCACCGATTGCGCATCGGAAGAGACCGTCTCCGGTAGAAACTTCAACGCAACATCCCGCTCTAGATCCTCGTCGTGTGCCAGCCAAACGACTCCCATACCGCCACGACCCAACATTTTCTGCAGCGTGTAGCGTTCGAACACCTTTTGCCCCGCGGCGAAGCCTCGGATCGTTGTGCCATAGTCAAATTCTTCAGCCATGATAGTGTAGTGAAAGGGTGACGGGGTAATTCGGTCCGCTTTTATCAACAGAAAGCGGACCATCAGCGGGGGGGACTGAGCTTAAAATTCAATAAACCTCCCGTGTCCGGGCAACACTTCTTTCTGACCGAACTTTTTAAATTCAATGATTTGCATTAGGGCCCCGCCCCCCTCCATCCCGCCCTAGCTCGATCGAATCCATGGGAATCCCCCCTCTGAAAAATCGCCACGACGCAGGGTTGCGGCCGGCCCCTCCCTGCCGCTTAGTGACGCCAAATATCTTCGGGATGCCCACTACTATCTTCACCATTGCCAATCAAAAAGGCGGCGTCGGCAAGACGACCACCGCCGTTAATCTCGCTGCCGCGTTAGCCGAGCGTAAGGTGCACACCTTACTTATCGATCTCGATCCACAGGCCAATGCCACCAGCGCCATCGGGGTCGAAAAGCAAGAAGGACGCTCCCTCTACGGTCCTTTGCGGGGCGAAGGCTCCGCGTTTGAGATGATCACCCCAACCGCCTACGAACACTTGGCCCTCATTCCGAGTGAAGAGGACCTCGCCGCTGCCGAGATCGAGATCGCTCAATCCGACAACTACCTTTCGCAACTTGCCCGCGTGCTCGCCCCCCTCAAAGCCAGCAACGGCTACCGCGTCATCATCATCGATTGCCCCCCTTCCATGGGTATGCTTTCGATGAACAGTCTCGCCGTCGCCGACTACCTGCTCATCGCGTTGCAATGTGAATACATGGCCCTCGAAGGACTCGGCCAAATCCTCCGCAATGTGGATCGAATCAAAGACGCCGGGCTCAACAACGGGCTCAACCTCGGTGGCATCGTCATGACCATGTATGATGGCCGCACGAACCTATCCCGCCAGGTTGTCGAGGAGGTCAAAACCCATTTGCCGGACAAGATTTTCAACACCATAATTCCGCGCTCCATTCGCCTCGGCGAAGCCCCCAGTTTCGGCAAACCGATCTTCGCCTACGACAATGCCTCCTCTGGTGCGGTCGCCTACCGCCAGCTCGCCGAAGAGGTGATGCAACGCTTCAGCATCACGGGGAAATAGCCCCTTCCTTCGCGCCCTGCTCCGCTCATGCGACTTCTCTTCGCAAAATATCGGCACGTCTTCAACGTCGGCCTCCAGAGCAACATCGTCTATCGCTGGAACTTCGCGATCCGAGCGGCCTTCTCGCTCGTTCACATCGCCTTCGTTTTCATTCTTTGGCGTGCGGCTTACCTCGGTCAGGATACCATCGGAGGATTCAGTCTCGATCAGACCCTGACCTATTTCATCTCGCTGCTCGTGCTCCAATTTTTCATCGGCGCATTCAATGAAGACTATCAAATCAGCGAAGAAATCCGTAACGGACTCATCAATCAGTTCCTCCTGAAACCGATCAACTATTTCGTCTACCGGTTCACCATCTTCATCTCTGCCCGACTCGTGTCCGGTCTCCTCGCCTTGGTGCCCATTATTCTCGTGCTGCCCCTTCTCGGTGAGCACCTCACCTTCCCCGATGAATCTTGGCGGCTTCTCGTCGGCCTCCCGGCCATTTTAATGTCCGCGCTCATTCAATTCTCCATCGCCTACATCTTCGGCATGCTGACGTTTTGGTTTCTCGAGATTCAGTCCTTTGTCATTTTATCGATGGCAATTGAGTCCGTCCTCGGCGGCCAAATATTCCCCCTCGATTTACTGCCTGAGAGTATCTTCCGCATTTCCCAGTTTCTTCCCTACTACTACCAGATGTATTTCCCCGCGGCGATCCTGACCGGCCGCATCGGTGAAGCGGCCGCCATCGAAGGTCTGTTTATCCAAGCCTTTTGGGTCATTGTCCTGCTCGGCATTGGTCAACTCCTGTGGCAACGCGGACTCCGCCGCCACACCGCCGTCGGCGGATAATACTCCGCAATTCCCATGATCCACTATCTCCGCATCTGGCTCGCTGGCGCCCGCTACTCGGTCGTGCGTTCCATGATGTTTCGGGGCGATTTCATCATGTGGGGGCTGGTCGAACTATTCTGGATGTTCGTCAACATTGTCGCGATCGCCGTAATCTATCAGCACACCGATTCAATCGCTGGCTGGTCCAAATACGAGATGCTCCTTCTCCTCGGAACGTCCATGCTCGTTCAACGCATGTTAATGGGCTTCTTTTGGAGCAACCTATTCGAACTCGGCCGTAACATCCGGTCGGGCTATTTCGACTTCTTTCTCGCCCAGCCTGGTCACCCCTTATTCATGGTTTCGACCCGGAAAATTGATCTCGATAGTCTCCTCAACATTTTCGTCGCGCTCGCGATTGTCATCTACGCCGCCCGTGAGCTCGGACTCGACCCCTCGTTTGGTTCCCTCGCCGCCTACGCGTTGTTTGTTATCTGTGGATTAATTCTCAGCTACTCGATGCTGCTCATTGTCGTTTCGATTAGTTTCTGGACCATCGGCAGCCAAGGCATGGAGGGCGGTTACTTCACGCTCGCTGAATTTTCCCGACTCCCGCGGGAAGCCTTTAGTGGCGTGGCCAGCGTCATCTTCGTTTGGATACTCCCCGCCGTGGTCATTTCCAACGCCCCCGCTCGCGCCTTGATCTCGGGTTTTGATCTCACCTCTACTTTGTGGATTCTCGGCGCAACTGCGGTCTGGCTCTTCATCGCTATCACCGTCTTCAATCGTGGGCTGCGCCGCTACAATAGCGCTTCCTCCTAGACGTCTCCCTCTCTCCCCCTCCCTGATGTCTCATTCTTTCGATCAACTCCAGTCACGCCTCGCCTACCGTTTTAACGATCCGAATCTGCTCCAACTGGCCCTCACCCACCCCTCGTGGCTCCAGGAACACCCCTCTGCTGAGGACAACAATCAACGTCTCGAATACCTCGGCGACGCCGTTCTTCAACTCATCCTTACTGAGGCCCTATTTCAGGGTTATACTCAGGATCGCGAAGGTGAACTCAGTAAACGCCGCTCAGCTCTCGCCAACGGTAACTATCTCGCAAAACTCGCCGGTGAAATCGATCTCGCGCCCCACCTTCTGCTGGGCAACAGCGAAATAGAACAAGGCGGCCGCCAGCGCCGCGCCGCGCTCGAAGACGCCTTTGAAGCCCTTATCGGCGCCATCTATTCCGACAGTGATTACGCCACGACTCGCGCAGTCGTACTCCGCCTCTACGGCGATCTCAAATCACGCTTGGCCGTGGTGATCCCCAGTGAGAACCCCAAGGGGCGACTCCAGGAGCGGATCCAGCCCAAGCTCGGCAACAGCGCCGTTCGTTACGAGGTCACCCATATCTCCGGCGAAGATCACGCCCGCGAATACGAAGCGCACGTCTACCTGCTGGACCAACCGCTCGGCTCCGGTCGGGGCACTTCCAAAAAATCCGCCGAAGAGGCCGCCGCCGCCGCCGCGCTCGAATCCGAACTGCTGCCCCCCGCCGTAGATTGATTCCTCGCATTGCACTTCGCGTCTAAACGCGCTGCTTAAATCTCCATGTCTGCTTCCTCTTCTCGAGCTCAACTATCCGGCGTCTGTCCGCCGGCATGGGGTTCTGTATTAGCGCAACAGATACGCGGGCAAGATACTCCCGTTTGGCTCGTCGTCACGCCCGACCTCAAAACTGCCGAAAGCCTCGCCGAAGATCTGGGCTTCTTCGCCCTCGCCAGTGGCCAGTCTCGGCTGCCTTCGATTCTAGTGTTCCCCGAATCCATGCCCGTCGATGGCGATATGCGCACCGCCTTCGCCGCTTCTGCCGATCGCACCACCGTCCTCTCGCGACTTCGCGCCACTCGCCAGACCAAAAAACTCACCTCGCCGAAAGTCGGGCCATTAGTCGTCTTCACCCACCCGCCCGCGCTCGTCCAATCGGTTCCCGCGCTCGAGGCATTTGCCCGAGCCGAACTCACTCTAAATCGAGGCGACACCCACCCTTTTGCCGCGCTTCTCGAGCAGCTGCACAAACTCGACTACGATTCCGAACCCCTCTGTGAAGCCCCCGGTCACTACGCGGTTCGCGGCGGTCTCATCGACATCTACCCCATCACCGCCAACGAGCCCTACCGCCTCGATTTCTTTGGCGACGAGATCGAAGACATTCGCGCCTTCGACCCCGTCACTCAGCGCTCCGGTGCGGGCGTCTTATCGGTGGTCCTATCGGCCTCACCTCGACTCAAACTGGAGGTCGGTCGCACCGGGATCGCCGACTACCTTTCCACCGGAACTCAAGTTGTTCTCATCGAGCCGCCCCAGCTCGAGGCCAAGTTTAGTCAACTGGCCAACGAATCCGAGACGTCCGGTCACCCCGTTTTCTCCGCTGTCCTCCAGCGCGTGTCTCGCACCACCGCCCTGCAGGATTTGGACGAATCCTCCTTCTGGTTCGAATCAGGCGAGATCGAACAAATCACCTGGGACACCGAAAGCCTCGTGCACCATCGTCGCTACCCCACCGAGGGGCTCGTCGCCCAAGAAAGACTCCACGCCGAGGCCGATGCTCGTCTTGAATTTCTCCAACGCGTGGCCGCCTGGCAGCAAGAGCGTTACGCCGTTGTCATCGTCACCCCCAAGGCCGGCGATGCCCAACGCACCCGTGAGATCATTGCCGAAGAGCCCGGACTCAAAAAGTTCAAGCCGACCTACGAGACCGGCGCCCTTAACGAAGGTTTTCGCATCACCTTTCGCCCCGAGGCCCGTCTCGATTGGCAAGGGTTCGGACCGAAAATCCGTGGAATCATCGTCATTTCGGAAACCGAAATCTTCGGCCGCAAACGCCCCCGCCGCCCGCGCCCCTCGGCCCGCGCCCTCGTGCAACGCGCTCAGGTTGATCAGCTCCTCGATTTCGCTGATCTGGTCGAAGGCGACTTTGTCGTCCACCTCCAGCACGGCATCGCCCACTACCGGGGCCTCACCAAAATCGAAACCCGCGATGGCGTCCGCGAAGTCATCTCCTTGGAGTTCGATGACCACGTCACTTTGCATGTGCCACTCCAAGAGTCGCACCTCATCAGTCGCTACGTCGGTCTCACCAAATCCAAACCTCAACTCGGCCGCATCGGCACGCAACGTTGGGAAAAAGCCCGCAAGGCCGCCGAGAAATCAACCATCGATCTCGCGGCGGAACTCCTCCGGATCCAAGCCGCTCGCGAAGCCCAGCCCGGCTTCGCCCACCCGCCCGACACTGACTGGCAACACGAATTCGAGGGCTCGTTTCCCTACACCGAAACGCCCGATCAACTCAAAGCCATTAGCGATGCCAAATCCGACCTCGAACGCGCCCAACCCATGGACCGCCTCATCTGCGGCGACGTCGGGTTCGGCAAAACTGAAGTCGCCATTCGTGCCGCCTTCAAAGCGGTTCAGGGCGGTAAACAGGTCGCGATCCTCGTGCCCACCACCGTGCTTGCTCAGCAACACCTGAACTCCTTCCGCGAGCGCATGGCGGGCTACCCGGTCGCCGTGGAAATGATCAGCCGTTTCCGCACCCCCAAAGAACAAAAACAAATCATCGCCGCGGCCACGGCCGGCCAAGTCGACATCCTCATCGGCACCCACCGCATTCTCCAAAAAGACGTCGTGTTCAAAGAACTCGGCCTCGTCATCGTCGATGAAGAGCAACGCTTCGGCGTGAAGCACAAAGAACGCTTCAAAAACATGCGCGCCTCCATCGACGTGCTCTCGATGAGCGCCACGCCCATCCCTCGCACGCTCTACATGGCTATGACCGGCGCCCGCGACATGAGCGTCATCGAAACCGCTCCCACCAACCGGCTGCCGATTCAAACCATCGTCAAAACCTACGATGACAAACTCGTCGTCGACGCCGTCCGTCGTGAGACCGCGCGTGGTGGCCAAGTTTTCTATCTGCACAATCGCGTGCAAACCATCGACCTCGTCGCTGCCCACCTCCGCCAACTCATGCCCGAGGTCGATATCAGCGTGGGCCACGGCCAAATGGATGAGAAGCAGCTCGAACGCGTCATGACCGACTTTGTGGCTGGCGCCTCCCAACTCCTCGTTTGCACCACGATCATCGAGAGCGGCCTCGATATCCCCAACTGCAATACGATCATCATCGAGGGGGCCGACCGCTTCGGCCTCTCGCAACTTTACCAACTTCGCGGCCGAGTCGGGCGATTCAAGCACCAAGCCTACGCCTACCTCTTGCTGCACCGCCACCCGCGCCTCGTGCGACTCGCCCGCGACCGGCTCAACGCCATGCGTACCCATAACCAGCTCGGAGCTGGTTTCCGCATCGCCATGCGTGATCTCGAACTCCGCGGTGCCGGAAATCTCCTCGGCTCCGAACAAAGCGGTCACATCGTCGGCGTGGGCTTCGAGCTCTATTGCCAACTGCTGCGCCAATCTGTCGCTCGTCTCAAAGGCGAAAAACAGGCCGCCGCCATCCGCGCCTCCGTCAAACTCGATTTTGTCTTCGTTGGCGATGGCGAACCCGACCTCAAGGACCGCGGCCGCCACCAAGATGGATACACCACTATTCGGGACGCGGAACAGGCCGCCAGTGGCGCCGTGAAGGTCGATCGCATCCAAGCGCGTCTGCCTTCGGCCTACATCGGTGAAACTCGCCTGCGCATCGATCTCTACCGGCGCCTCGCCATGGCATCTTCCCTCGATCAGCTTAAACAGCTGAGCCAAGACCTCAAAGACCGGTTCGGCTCCTATCAGGACGAAGTGAAGGCCCTGCTCCTCGTCACCGCAATCCGGATTAAGGCGGAACAAAAAAATATCATATCGGTCGAGACAGATAGTAGTAAACTCAAGTGCCTCCGGGCATCCGGTATCCGCGACGACTGGGTCATGCACGGCAGTCGTTTTCCAAGGTTGACCACCCCTCGTGCCCTTCTACGTTTAGGCGAAATATCCACATTTTTAGACAATCTACCGAACCCATGATGAACCCTTCCCCCCCCCGAACTCGAGTCGGCCTCCTCGCTCTCGCTGGAGTTCTGGCTCTCGGTAACTCACTTTTCGCTCAGGTTCCCAACACCACCGCTCCGGTCGATCAGAATCTTAACCTTCGATTCGCCAACGGTATAGCTGCGGTCGCCGAGGGCAAAATTATCACCGTCGATGACATTAAGCGTGAAATCGCGCCCTTGGTTCCGCAGCTCCAGCGTGAGTCCCGCTCCGAGGACGAGTTCAACCAGCGCCTCGAGGCCCTTCAGGACGACACCATCCAGAGTCTCGTCGATCGCGTGTTGATTGTGAAAGATTTCTACAGCGACGAGAAGCGACGGATCCCTGCCAGCTTCGTCGATAACGCTGTCGATGAAAACATTATCAACGACTTCGAAGGCGATCGCTCCAAGTTTCTCGCCTACCTCCGCTCCCGTGGACTCACGACGCGCGAATACCGCCGCGAAGTGGAAGAGGGGATCATTTATCAATACATGCGCGGTCAAAAACGGAAATCCGCGACCCTCGTCTCCCCCGTTCAGGTTCAGACTTTTTACACCGAGAATAAAGAGAACTTCTTTCAAGAGGACTCCGTGAAGCTCCGCCTCATTCAATTCAGTCGCAAAGACGGTCGCAACGATAGTGACCTTCGCTCCTTGACCGCTCGGGTTCTAGCCCGTCTCGACGTAGGCCAAAATTTCGAAGATATCGCCAAGGACGTGTCCGAAGATTCCCGTCGTTCTCGCGGCGGCGACTGGGGCTGGCTCAACCGCTCCGGTCTCAAGGCCGAGTTCAGTGAACCGCTCTTCGAACTCGATCCCGGCGAAGTCACAGCCCCGATCATGCTTGATGAAGGCGCCTACATCCTCTTTGCCGAAGAACGCAAATATGCCGGAATTCAGCCGATCGACGAGGTTCGCGACCAAATCGAGCGAATCCTGATTCAACGGGAGGCTCGCGAGGCGCAAGAAAGCTGGCTCGAACGCCTGCGCCGCAACGGCTACGTGAAGCTCTACTAAGCAGCCTTACCCGTCTCTTTCCCACCCGATTCCGTAAAACGAGTCGGGTTTTTTGGGCCCGACTAGTCGGGTGCGAGCAATGCCAGCGCCCCCCCCAACGCGGTCTTCGCCCCGCGCCCTACCGCCTGTTCGACTTCACTCAATCGATCCTTCACGTCCGACCGCGCATAGAAATTGCGGCGCAAACGCTCCTCGATGAGCTCATGCATCCACTCGATTGCTTGGCTTTGCCGACGTCCCGCCAAACCGCCGGTCGCCTTCACCGTGCTAAAAAAGGATGCGGTCACTCGGCTTACATCATCGATTCCGGTTCCTTCCCGGGCCGAGGCCACTACCGCCGGCGTTTCCCAGCCTTCCGTCGGCCGATGCAAAAAGTGAAGCACCCGCTTCATCTCCGCCTGCGCCAAAATACAACGCCGGCGATTCTCTCCATCGGCTTTGTTGATCACCAATATATCGGCCAGCTCGATCACTCCTTTTTTTATCCCCTGCATTTCGTCCCCGGCCCCGGCAATCATGAGCACTAAGAAAAAATCGACCATCGAACGCACCGTCACTTCATTCTGCCCCACCCCGACTGTTTCCACGATCACGATGTCATAGCCTGCCGCCTCGCAGAGCAGGATCGCTTCGCGCGTCTTCCGCGCCACCCCCCCGAGCGATCCTCCCGACGGTGATGGACGAATGAAGGCGCTCGGGTCTCGTCCGAGTTTTTCCATGCGCACTTTATCCGCCAAAATGCTGCCGCCGTTGACGGTGCTCGACGGGTCAACCGCCAGCACGGCCACGCGGTGACCCTGCCCGATCAACTGCATGCCCCACGCTTCGATAAACGTGCTCTTACCTGCCCCAGGGATTCCCGTAATTCCGATTCGCTGCGCTTTTCCCGTCTGCGCCAGCACCCCATCCACCACCGCTTGCGCCATCACTCGATGCGCCGGGGCATTGCTCTCTGCCAAGGTGATCGCCCGGCCGAGAATCATATTATTCCCCGCCAAGACGCCCTCCACATAGTCCGGCAGGGTGAGCCGCCGGCGCCGCGGGGGGGGCTTACCCGCCGTCGCCCCCACCCCCGCGGTGCGGACTCCTTGGACAACCCAGGTTGCAAATCCGCTACCGCCGGATTCAGGCACCCAATCCGGTCGCGGCTGGGGACACCCGTCGTGCGTCGGGGTCTTCTTCGGGGGGAGACAATCGTCACTCATCAATCTTCCGCTGGTTCTAAGCGTTCCAACAACAGATCGAGAATCCGCAGCGCCGACTTCGGGATTACGGTCCCCGGTCCGAAGACCGCACTCGCTCCGTTGCTCAACAGGTAGTCGTAGTCCTGCGCCGGGATCACCCCGCCGCACACGATCATGATATCGTCGCGTCCTGCCGCCACCAGTGCCTCGCGCAATTGCGGTAACAACGTCTTGTGGCCAGCCGCCAGCGAACTCATCGCCACGATGTGCACATCATTTTCCACTGCCTGCTTGGCCGCCTCTTCCGGGGTTTGGAACAGCGGCCCAATATCGATATCGAACCCTAGGTCGGCCAGCGCCGTCGCCACCACTTTGGCGCCGCGGTCGTGCCCATCCTGACCAAGTTTCGCAATCAACAGGCGCGGCTTTCGACCTTCCTCCATCTCGAAGGCCGCCACTTTTTCGCGGACCTGCCCCACTGTTTCATCCTGACCATACTCCTGCCGGTAAACCCCGGAAATTGAGCGAATCTGCGCTTGGTAGCGCCCGAACTCCTTTTCCAGGGCGTCGCTAATCTCACCCAGCGTCGCGCGAGCTTGAGCCGCCGTCACCGCCAACTCGAGTAGGTTGGAATCCCCTGACTTCGCTGCGGCACTCAACGCGTCTAGAGATGCCTGGCAAATCGCTTCATCCCGCGATTCCCGTAGTTTCCGCAATCGCTCAACTTGGGCGATCCGAACGGCCGTGTTGTCGACCTCCAGAATATCCAACGGATCTTCCTGCTCGAGCCGGTTTCGGTTCAGCCCCACAATCACTTCTTTACCAGAATCGATCCGGGCCTGCCGTCGGGCCGAGGCTTCTTCGATCCGCAATTTCGGGATACCCGCTTCGATCGCCTTGGTCATTCCGCCCATCTCTTCAATCTCCGCGAGATGTTCGCGAGCTTTTGTGAGTAAATCCGCCGTCAGGGATTCAACGTAGTAGCTGCCTCCCCATGGATCCACCACATCGCAAACTCCTGTTTCTTTCTGCAAATGCAGCTGCGTATTTCGCGCAATTCGGGCCGAAAAGTCCGTGGGCAACGCGATCGCTTCATCCAACGCATTAGTGTGCAGACTTTGGGTATGCCCACACACCGCCGCCAATGCTTCCAAGCACGTGCGGCCCACATTGTTGAACGGATCCTGTTCCGTCAGCGACCAACCAGACGTTTGCGAGTGAGTTCTGAGGGCACTGGACTTGGGCGTTTTCGGATTAAACTTCTGCACCATTTCTGCCCAAAGCGTCCGCCCCGCCCGCATCTTGGCGACCTCCATGAAGTAGTTCTTTCCGATCGCCCAGAAGAATGAAAGCCGCGGCGCAAACGCATCGATCTCCAGCCCCGCCGCCACGCCTGTTTTTAAATACTCGAGACCATCCGCCAGCGTGTAAGCCAGTTCGAGGTCCGCCGTCGCTCCGGCTTCCTGCATGTGATAACCCGAGATCGAAATACTGTTGAATTTCGGCATCTTTGCCGACGTATAAACGAAAATATCTGCGATGATCTTCATCGATGGTGTCGGCGGATAGATATAAGTGTTCCGCACCATGAACTCCTTCAGAATATCGTTCTGAATCGTGCCAGCGAGGTCCTTGTCCTCACAGCCCTGCTCCCGCGCCGCGGCAATGTAGAACGCCATCACGGGAAGCACGGCTCCGTTCATTGTCATCGAAACCGATACCCGATCGAGCGGGATCCCGTCGAAGAGCGTTTTCATGTCTTCGATGGAATCAATGGCCACTCCCGCTTTACCGACATCACTCACTACCCGGGGGTGATCACTGTCGTATCCGCGATGAGTCGCCAAATCAAACGCCACCGAAAGTCCCGCTTGGCCGGCCGCGAGATTGCGTTTGTAAAACGCATTCGATTCTTCCGCCGTCGAAAACCCGGCGTATTGGCGCACCGTCCACGGCTTCATCACATACATCGACGCATACGGGCCTCGGGTGAATGGCGCTAACCCCGGCAGGGTATCCAGTCGCTCCGTCGCGGGAAGATCCGTTCCGGTGTAAACGCTGCGCACCGGGATCTTTTCATAGGTGTCGCCTACGACCTCGGAGTCCCTTGCCTCAGGGTCGGAAACAGGCGGCACCTCGATCGCATCAAAGTCCAGTTTAGATAAGTTTTTCATCCTGCTAATTCGTTCAAATATTGGATCCGAGCGGCTTGAGCAAATTACTCAATACTTCCGGCAGATTCGCCCGCCCGTGGATAAATTCATCGATGCCGGCTTCTCGAAACTTTTGCACCACCTCGGGGTCACGGGGTAGTCCCGCCAATATTACTTTTTGATTCGGGTTAACTCGCTTTATTTCCGGTGCCCACTGCGGAACCAGGGTCTCATAGTTCTCGTCCGTGGAACAAATGACCACCACATCGGCCTTCGCTTCAATGGGATCGGTTCCTTCCCGAATCTTAAACCCGCCGACCGCCATGAACTCGGCGGAAAATTCCGCCCGCGCCTTGTATTCTTTTATCGAACCCATTTTTGCCAAGTAAGCGGTGGGAGGGCTCCCTCGATTGGCCTCAATCGATGCTGCAGTCAGTCGCAATTGTTCAAACACCTCCGCCGCCCGATAAGCTGGCACTGGGGCGATTGATCTCGTCCCCTCCTCGGTTCCGTCCCGTGGCGCTGAGGCGCCAGCCTCCGCCGAGGGGTTGACCTCCATCTGGTCTTTTGGATTAGGAAACAAGTTCGTCCCGATCAACCCATTTTTGCGAGTAGCGAACGCCTGCTTTCGTTCCTTCACCGTCGCCGCCACCTGGGCTTGAGGCCAACCTTCCTTCAACGCCCTGAACATTCCCCCGTGACTTTCTATTTCTCGGAAAATATCCCACGCTTTACGCGCCAACTGGTCCGTCAAGGATTCGACATAGAACGAACCACCCACCGCGTCTTGCGGATGCGTAAATCCGAACTCTTCGAAAAACAAAACGTGGAGATTTCTTGCGACTCGTTCGCTCAACTCCGACTCACATCCTGAATCGCGATCGAACCGGCCAATATGTAATCCGTCCACCCCCCCGAGTCCCGCCGCGAGCGCCTCTGTGGTCAGACGCAGCATATTCACGTGCGGATCCAGTCGCGTTTTATTCCATCGGCTGGATCGAGCATGCACTTCGACTTGTCCAGCCTCCTTCGGATCAATTTCCAACGCCACCAAGAGCTTGGACAAAACAACCCGCCATGCCCGAAACTTTGCCATCTCCATGAAAAACTGCGGCCCCGTCGCAAACCTCACCAGTAAACTTGCCATCACCGACTCGCTCTTAATCCCTCGCTCGGCCAAATTCTCGATTATCTGTTTTGTCATCGCTAGGGCGAATGCGATCTCCTGCCCCGCGTGAGCACCGGCATCATTCCAAAAGCCGGCATCGACGCCGATTGACCGCATGGTCGGAAACGTGCTTTTTATCGCCATTTGCCATCCGGTGAGCTCGTCCATCATTCCATCGTTTGTCCCCGCGAAATTTTGCGAACCTAGGATATCCCTCATCGGGTCCATCGCCAGACTCCCCGTTATAGTTTTCGCATCGATTCCCGCGCCCACGACAAATCCCTCTAAGCTTGCGGCCAGACTTGCCGCGGCGACCGTCGTCTCAAAATGTAACGACACCGCCGAGATCTCGACGCCTTTTAACGCGACTTTGAAATCCGCGATCGAATAAGGACTCCAAATTCCTTTCGCCAAATTTCGCTCCGGGAACACCACGGCGTTCTGCCCTCCCATGAGGGCGCGAAGGAGCGCCTGATTGAACGAGGTCCCATCGGGTCGATAAATCGGTTGCAGGCGGCGGCATGAGCCTTCGGTGGAGTTAAATTTACGCCCTCTCCGAAACGGCACTTGCCCCGGCATATCCACCGCCCCCACCCGGTTGGCCAAATCCGCTCGGGTATAAAGAGGCTGCAGTGCAATCCCCTCAATTGTCTGCGTCACAAGGCGGTTTTCAAACGGCGCCCCTTTCAGGTCTCGGTCAACTTGTGCCCGCCAACGTTTGAGAGAGTCGTGGAGTGAGACGTTCTCCGGTGAAGCAGCATCGGTGTTCAGATTCATCATATACAAGGTTATCGACCATCAGCATAACAATTGAGCACCGAGCCTGCTGCGCACATCTTGCGATTCGATAATCGTCCGCCGGCCTTTCTTCCCTCTGATTTGCCAAGTCATGCTCCACTAAAAACAAACGATGCCGAGTCGAACTGCTCATTTCTTGGCATAGTCAGCCCCGACAAACCAAACAGAATTATGATTACTCGGATCGACCATCTCGGCCTCGCCGTCCATAACCTGGATACAGCAGTTGCCTACTATGAAAAAGCACTTGGCCTAAAATGTGAGCACCGCGAGGAAGTACCTTCGCAGCAAGTTCGTACGGCATTCTTCGCCGTCGGCGAAGTGCACCTCGAATTATTGGAACCCACTTCCGATGACAGCCCGGTCGCTAAATTTCTGCTGAAGAACGGCGAAGGCATTCACCACATCGCCTTCGCTTCATCGGCCATCGGGGAGCAACTTACTCAAGCTGCTGACGCTGGCGTGAGACTGATTCACGAAACTCCCTTCGCCGGAGCGGGTGATAACCTTGTCGCTTTCCTGCATCCGAAATCAACCCATGGCGTGCTGACTGAGTTCTGCGCTCCCATCTCCGCCTCCGAATCTGCTAATTGAGCCACCACCAAGCGACCGCTCCTCGATTAATATACCTTAACCATGTCCATTGCACCTGATCTGCTAAAAAGACTCGAAACGACTCGCCGCGCCGCTGAACACGGCGGTGGCATCGATAAAATACAGCAACGCCACGACCGCGGCTTGATGTCCGCCCGCGAACGTCTCCTCGAGCTGTTCGAACCCGGCACTTTCATGGAATTCGGGCAGATGGCCCAACATTCCTGCCATCAGTTCGGCATGGAAAAGAAGTCCATGCCGGGCGATGGGGTCGTCACCGGAGTCGGCTACGTCGATGGCCGCCCCATGGCTGCATTTAGTCAGGACTTCACCGTGGGCGGCGGCGCTCTCGGGCGAATCCACGCCAAGAAAATTTGTGACCTAATGGAATACGCGATTCAGGCCGGAATGCCGGTCCTCGGAATCAACGATTCCGGGGGAGCGCGGATCCAAGAGGGCGAAGAATCCTTATCCGGTTACGGACAGGTCTTCTTCAAAAACGTGCTCATGTCCGGCGTCGTGCCGCAAATTTCGATCATCGCGGGGCCTTGTGCCGGCGGCGCGGCCTACTCCCCCGCCCTGACCGACTTCATCATCATGACTCGCCAGAATGCCCAAATGTTTATTTGCGGCCCCGAGGTAATCAAAGCGTCCACCGGTCAAATCACGACCAAGGACGAAATCGGCAGCGCCCACACCCACGCCGCCATCAGTGGCAATGTCCACTTCATCGCCGAAGACGAAAAGCATGCCCTGCAAATCGCGAAACGCCTCTTCTCTTTTCTTCCTTCCAACAACGTCGGCGATCCGCCTCACCGCCCCACTCCCGCACTGATCCTCAATCCCGATCCAGAGATGAACGAGTTGGTTCCGAGCGATCCCAAAAGCCCTTTCGACGTTAAAAAGATCATTCACCGTCTGGTCGACGAGGGCGATTTCCTCGAAGTCCATGAACTATTTGCCAAAAATCTCGTCGTCGGTTTTGGCCGTATTCAAGGTATCGTCACCGGGATCATTGCCAACCAGCCCGCCGTGAAAGCGGGCACTCTGGACATCGATACGTCCGACAAGGGCGCTCGCTTCATCAGGTTCTGTAATGTCTTCAATATTCCAGTTCTCACCCTCGTCGATGTGCCAGGATTTCTCCCCGGCGTCGCCCAAGAACGAGGTGGTATCATTCGCCACGGCGCCAAGATGCTCTTCGCCTACGCCTCCGCGACCGTGCCCAAAATCACCGTAATCCTGCGCAAGGCCTACGGTGGCGCTTACCTCGCCATGTGTAGTGCAGATATGGGGGCCGACATGGTCTTTGCCTGGCCGACCGCCGAGATCGCCGTCATGGGAGCCGAGGGCGCCGTAAAGATTCTCTACAAGCGAGAAATTGCCGCCGCCGATGATCCCGCCGCCGCTTCCGCCGAATTTGCCCGAGAGTATCGAGAAAAATTCGCCTCGCCTTATGCCGCCGCAGCCAAGGCGATGATAACTGACGTGATCGAGCCCGCCCAGACTCGCGGCATCGTTGCGATGGCCCTCCGCAATACCCTTTCTAAACGTGAGACCAGACCACCGAAAAAGCATGGCAACATTCCCATGTAGTCGGACTTCCCCATTTTTAGCCCTTTAAAGTTATTTTAACTACTCATGAAAAAACTACGTATCACCGTAGACGGTAAAACGTATGACGTTTCCGTTGAAGTTTTAGACGGCGCCTCCGCGCCTACATCTCCTCCAGCTGCGCGACCCGCGCCTCCCCCCGTCGCGCCGCCGCCACCATCGTCACCTCGGGCTGCGACTGCCGCTCCGGGTGCCATCAATAGCCCGCTAGCCGGCAAGGTGATTTCGGTCGACGTCAAGGTAGGCGATGAGATCACCGACGGCGCTCAGGTCGCTACCGTGGAAGCCATGAAAATGAATACATTCATTTACGCGGAACAGGCGGGCAAAGTCTCCGCCATCCTCGTCAATGCGGGCGACGCCGTCGAAGAAGGCGGCACCATCCTGACCCTCGGCTAACCGGTGAGCACCCTCTGACTGCCATGATGATTCCTTCCCCTCTCTTGCTCGCTCGTCTCCCCGACAAAGCGAGCTTCTCCGAAGTGATACAATTCCAGCTCACTGGACTCATCGTGGTGTTCACCGCCCTGTGCTCCATCTGGATCCTCCTCGAAATAATCGGTGGTTTTTTCAAGCGACATGCCGCCAAAAACCCCATTCCTCCCGCACCGGTTGTCGCTCAGACCACCGCAACTTCATCTGACGAGCTGCCACCGACCACGGTGGCCGCAATTGCCGCCGCGGTTCACGTCGCGCTCGACGGCAAACCACATCGCATCGCCTCCATCAAGTCCGCCGCCACCACCGGCAATTGGGCCAGTGAAGGACGTCGCGAACACTTTTCATCCCACCGCGTTCGCTAAGGCTACATCATGCTCGAGAACCTCATTGATTTCTTCCGTACCACCGGATTCACCCAACTCACTCTGCCCATGCTCGTCATGTGGGTGATCGCCGGCGTCATGCTGTGGCTTGCCGTCGGCAAAGGGTTTGAACCTCTGCTGCTCGTTCCCATCGCCTTCGGCGCCCTCATCGCCAATCTCCCCACCCGCGGGATGATCACGGTCGAAGAAACCGCTCCCGGAGTCTACCAATCCGCGACCTTTAACATGGAAACCGAAACGGTTTTGCCGGGCGGTGATCATGCCGTTTCCAATGAGCCGGGAATCCAGACCCTTCATGTCAAAAAAGTCGAAGGAGGTCTGTTCGATTTCATCTCGCAGGGCATCCGCCTCGAGCTGTTTCCGCCTCTGATCTTCCTCGGAGTGGGTGCGCTGACTGACTTCGGCCCGCTGATCGCCATGCCCCGCACTTTGCTGCTGGGCGCTGCCGCTCAGGCCGGACTCTTTATCACCTTCTTCAGTTCCACGTTGCTGGGATTCACCACCAAACAAGCCGCCGCCATTGGGATCATCGGAGGGGCCGATGGCCCCACCGCGATTTTCCTCAGCAACAAGCTCGCGCCCGAACTTCTCGGCGCTATCGCCGTCGCGGCCTACAGCTACATGTCGCTGGTGCCACTGATCCAGCCGCCCATCATGCGACTGCTCACCACGGACAAAGAGCGCAAAATCCGCATGAAGTCGCTGCGCAAGGTCTCGAAGTTGGAGAAACTCATTTTCTCCATCATGGTCATGATCGTCTGCGTCTTACTCGTGCCCGATGCCTCGGCGTTGATTTCGATGCTCATGCTCGGTAATTTCCTGCGCGAATGCGCCGTCACGGAACGCCTAGTCAAATCGGCTCAGAACGAGATCATCAACGTCCTCACTATCTTCCTCGGCACGAGTGTGGGGATCACCATGCGGGCCGAAAGCTTCCTCGCTCCTTCGACGCTCAAAATCATCCTGCTCGGGGTGATCGCATTCTGTATCTCGACCGCGTCTGGCGTGATCATGGCCAAAGTCATGAACGTGTTCTCGCCCAAGAATCCCGTGAACCCGTTGATTGGATCCGCTGGCGTCTCCGCCGTGCCCATGGCGGCCCGCGTCTCCCACACCGAGGGGCAACGCTATGATTCCGGCAATTATCTACTCATGCACGCCATGGGACCCAACGTCGCCGGGGTAATCGGGACCGCAGTCGCCGCGGGCTACTTCATCTCGGCCCTGGGCTAACGGACGTTTTTTTCAGTGGAACGAACCAGACCGCAATTCCGGTCTGGTCTCGTCGAACGACATTTGGCAATTTCGGCGAGTGCTTAACCCCATTACTCGCCGATCCGCCCTAAAAAATATTGCGTCTGTGTCCGCCCTGGCTGTCACCGCTGGAGCCCTGACGTCGTCCCCCGCCGCCGCCGCCACCTCCACCGCGAAACCCAAAATGCTCACTGGTCAATACAAACACTCCGCCTGCAAATGGTGCTACAAGGGCTACACGCTCGAAGAGTTCGCGGTAAAAGGAAAAGCCGCCGGCCTCGACTCCGTGGAGCTCGTCAACGTCGAGGAACTCCCTGTTCTGTTCAAACACGGCCTCGAATGCGCCATGGTTTGGGGCGTCCCGGGCGGCATCACCAAGGGCCTCAACGACCCCGCTAATCACGACAAGATCGCCGCGTTCATGGAGGAGAAACTTCCCCTCGTCGCCGCAGCCGGCCAGCCCAACATGATCGTTTTCTCTGGCAACAAGAACGGTCAGCCCGAAGACGAAGGCCTCGAAGCCTGCGCTCAAGGCCTCGCCCGGATCACTCCCATCGCGGAGAAATACGGCGTCACGCTCTGTATGGAGTTGCTCAACAGCAAAGTGAATCACGACGACTACCTTTGCGATCGCACCCCTTGGGGCGTGCAGCTCTGCGAAAAGGTCGGGTCCGAGCGCTTCAAACTGCTTTACGACATCTACCACATGCAAATTATGGAGGGAGATATGATCCGCACCATTCGGGAGCACCATAAATGGATCGCCCACTACCACACCGGCGGCAACCCGGGGCGCAACGAACTCGACGGCTCCCTCCAGGAAATTAACTACCCCGCTGTCATGCGTGCCTTAGTCGAAATCGGCTACACTGGCTTTGTCGGCCAAGAATTCGTGCCCACCGAGGCCGACCCCATCGCAGCACTTCGCCGCGCGATCGAACTTTGCTCGGTTTAATTGGTCGGAGAGTTCTATCCACTTCTTCCGACCAATTTATCGTTAACTATCGAATCCCTCGGCGCGCCCCGAAAACAGTGGCGTGGTGCCCGATGGGTTTGTGATATCTACCGCTTTTCGCCCTACTACCCGTGAATTATCGTCATCTCCTCACCCCCTTCCTTGCCAGCGCACTCGCTCTTTCCGCCGCTGTCCCCCCGTTTCCGGACCTAGATCTTGTCGCCAGCGACGGTCCTCGTCTTCCCGACCCGATCACCACCCCCGCCTCCCCGGCGGCCGAACGCGCTATTTCGCAGTTCCGCATCGATGATCAATTTGAGATCAAGCTCTGGGCCGCCGAGCCCATGCTCTCCAACCCTGTCGCCTTTGCGTTCGATGAAATGGGCCGCCTCTACGTTTCCGAGACTCATCGCTACCGCTCCAGTGTTTTAGACATCCGTCACTACATGCCGATGCTCGAGCACGATCTGGCCATCCAGTCGCTCGAAGATCGGATCACGATGATGGACAACGTTTTTGGCGAAGAATCCGTAGACCTCGGCATTGAATCCGAAATCCTCCGCGTCATCTCCGATACCGATGGCGATGGCGTCGCCGACGATAGTCGCGTCTTCGCCGATGGATTCGACTCCAAACTCGACGGCATCGCTTCCGGTGTGCTCGCCCGCGACGGTAAAGTCTGGCTCACCAACGTCCCCAGCCTCTGGCAATTCGACACTGCCGATGGCGTCACCCCCGACACCCGCAAAGAACTCCTTCGTGGCTTCGGCATCCGCTTCGGCTACACCGGCCACGACTTCCACGGCCTCGCCTTCGGCCCCGATGGAAAGCTCTACTACTCCATTGGTGACCGTTCGATCAACGTAACCGACCAAGCGGGCGAGAATCACCAGCTCCTCGATCAGGGCGCGGTCTTCCGCTCCAATCCCGATGGCTCCGATTTCGAGATCTTCGCCCGCGGCCTCCGCAACCCCCAAGAGCTCGCGTTCGACAACTACGGCAACCTCCTCACCGGCGATAACGATTGCGATAACGGCGACCTCGAACGCCTCGTGCACGTCGCCGAAGGCAGCGACTCCGGCTGGCGCATCGGTTACCAATTCGCCCCCCTCGGCCGCGCCGGTCCTTGGATGAGCGACGACCTCTGGAACGCCAACAACGACGACCGTCCCGCCTACCTTCTCCCTCCCGTCGCCAACATCGAAGACGGTCCTTCCGGTATCACTTATTACCCGGGCTCAGGCCTCAACTCGTCCTTCGACGACACCCTCTTCATTACCCACTTTAAAGGGAGCGTCGCTCGTTCAGGCATCCAAACCTACAAACTCGAACCTGCCGGTGCGACCCTCCGTGTCGCCACGACCGAGCAATTCATCTGGGGCATGCTCCCCACCGATGTCACCTTTGCCCCCGACGGAAAATTCTACTTCGTCGACTGGGTCGAAGGATGGCCTAAATCCAATAAAGGCCGCGTTTACTCGGTGACCCCTAAAAATCGCTCCGCCGCCGAGATCGCCCTCTCCCAAGAAGTCCAGGCCCTCCTCGGTGGTGGCCTCAAAAAAGCATCCGCCAACCAGCTCCTGGAACTTCTCGGCCACCGTGATCAACGCATCCGCATGGAGGCGCAATTCCGCCTCGCCGACATGGGGTCCGAGGTCATCTCCGACCTCTCCACCCGGGCGCTGAATGCATCTCCCCTCCTCACGCCTCAGCTCGCCCGTATTCACGCGCTCTGGGCCCTCGGACAGATTCAGCGGCAAGATGCCAACGCTCTCGCCGTGCTGCCTCACCTCTTCACCGACACCGATCCCGAGCTCCGCGCCCAAGCCGCCAAACTCGCTGGCGAACATCTCCAAGCCAACACCTTCGACGCCCTCGTCTCGCTGCTCTCCGATCGCGCTGAGCGCGTCCAATTCTTCGCTGCTGAATCCCTCGGCAAACTCGGTAACGCCGATGGGGCGAAGCCCTTGCTCGAACTGCTCGGTCGCAACCACAACGCCGACGCCTACGTGCGCCACGCCGCGTCCTTTGCCCTCTCGCGTATCGGCAACACCCGCGCGCTTAAGTCCGCGCGCAACGACAAATCCGCCGCCGTCCGCCTCGGCGTGATTCTCGCCTACCGTCACCTTCGCGACGCCGACGTGGCTTACTTCCTCCAGGATGAAGACCCGTTCCTCGTTCGTGAAGCCGCCCTGGCCATCAATGATGCGCCCATCAACGACGCCATGCCCGACCTCGCGGACATGCTCGGTAAAGGCGATCTCGACGATGTGCCACTGCAACACCGTATCATCAATGCCCGCCATCGTCTCGGTCGCACCCAAGATGCCGTCGCGCTCGCCGCTTTTGCCGCCAAGACCACGGTTCCGGCCGATCTTCGCGAAGAAGCCCTGACCCAACTCTCCAACTGGCCCGAACCTTTCCAACGCGACCGCTTAGTCGGTGTTTACCGTCCCCTCCCCGCTCGTGAAGCGGGCCCGGCTATCAAGGCGCTCGAGCAACAACTCCCCTCACTTCTCGCCGACTCAACCGGCCGCATCAAGCGCGCCGTTTTCCGGGCCGTCCGCGAACTCAAGGTCACCGCCGCCACCCCTCGCATCCGTGAAATGGTCGCTGCTCAAAATGAGGACAGCGAGATCCGCGCCGAAGCCCTCGGCGTCCTAGATGACCTCGGAGACGAAGAGATTCTCACCTCCGTGAGTATTGCCGGACAATCCGATCAACCCGACCTGCGCATGGCGACTCTCCCGATTCTGGCCCGTTTATCTCCCCAAGAGGCCTTGCCCATTCTCTCCAAAATGGTCACCGACGGCACCGCCAAAGAGGTGCAAGCTGCCTACGGCGCGATCGCCAAACTCGCCGATCCCGGTGCCGCTGATCTCCTCGTCAAGGGTCTGAAGAAAGTTCAAGCTGGCGAATTCCCCAACCTTGCTCGCGTCGAACTTCTCGATGCGGCTGAGGCCTCCACTGCTCCGGTCGTCAAAACAGCTCTCGGTGAGCTCCAATCCCATTGGGCCGCCGGCGACGACAAACTCGCCCCTTACCGCGGCGCGCTAGCGGGCGGTGATGCTCGGGCCGGCTGGAAACTATTCAACGCCCACCCCGTCCTCGCCTGCACTCGCTGCCATATGGCCAATGGTGAAGGTGGCGAAGCCGGTCCTGACCTTTCCCTCATTGCCGCCAATCAGCCGATCGATTATATCCTCGAGTCCATCGTTTATCCCAACGAAGCCATCGCCCCCGGATTCGACGTGGTGGCCTTCACTCTCGCCGATGGCGGATTCGAAGCCGGCACCATCCTCGAAGAAAACGCCCGGGAGATCACCATTCGGGACGCCGATGGCAAGACCAAGAAGATCGACGCCACCAAGGTCACCGAACGCGCCGGTGCTCCTTCGAGCATGCCGGCTATCTTTGGCATGGTCCTCCAGCGCGCCGAACTCCGCGATCTCATGGCATTCATGAAAATGTTGAAACCTCGCGAAACCCTCGGCGGCGGTGAAGAGGGCGAAAGAAAAGGCGAAGGAGTTCCCCGCGCGACGCACGGCGGGTAATCTCCTGTGATAGATCTCCCCAGGCGCGTCCCCTTCCCGGGACGCGCCTTTTTTGTGTCCAAAGTCCAGTGATTCACCTATTAAATCATTCCCCATGGTGGTTCCTTCTTCAGACTCAAATTCGGCTTCATCCAACCGTCTGCGCGAAATGGCCGCCTCTGAACGCCCTCAAGAGCGCCTGGAATCAAAAGGTGCCGGAGCCCTCAGCGATAGCGAACTACTCGCCATGCTGCTCCGGAGTGGCACGAAGGGACAGGATGTTATCACGCTCGCCAACCGTCTCCTTCAAGCCGCCGGTTCACTTTCGGGCCTCATCCGGTGGTCAGCCAAAGATTTCCAATCCCTCAAAGGTATCGGCCACGTCAAAGCCCTCCAACTCGTCACCGTGATGGAAATCGCCCGACGCGTGGTTAACGATCCCGCGACTCCCCAAGCTCTCGATACCCCGGAGGCGATTGCCGAGTTCATGCGCCCCCGCTGTTTCGGCCTAGCCGTTGAAAAATTCTGGGTGCTCTGTCTCAATCGTAAGAACCGCCTGCTCTGCCCACCACTCGAAGTCACCTCCGGCACCGCGGGCAGCACCCTCGTCCATCCCCGCGAGGTTTTCCGCACCGCGATCAAAGAAGCCGCCTCCGCGATCGTTTGCGTGCACAATCACCCCAGTGGAGACCCCGCCCCTAGCGCAGCTGATATCCGCGTCACTCGCACGCTGCGTGAAGCCGCCAAGACCATCGATATCGCCCTCCTCGACCACGTCATCGTCGGCACCGCCCCCGCCGATCCCACCGGCACCGGCCACTACAGCTTCCGCGACAGCGGTGTATTATAGGGGAGCATTCAGCTCTCAGCCCTCGGTGCGTCAGCCCCCGCGGGCGTAGTCAGGAGACGAAGCCTTTGTTCTTTAGTTACCCCAAAAGGCACCCGCGTCAGTCACCCTCTCTGCGCTTCCGCGCTCCGTCGGGTCCATCTTGCCCGCCCTCGCTTCAGTGACGGAGGATAATAGTTTAAAAGTCGTGCCCCCTCCGCTGCCCTGCAGCCCGGAAACCAAAAAACGCCCCCTAGTGGCTGGAGGCGTTTTAAAATGGTGGTGAGAGTTGGATTCGAACCAACGTAGAGCGAAGCTCAGCAGATTTACAGTCTGCCCTCGTTGGCCACTTGAGTATCTCACCGACGGAAGGCGTAGTTCATGTGAGCCGGACCAAAGTTCAAGGGCTTTTTTAAATTTCCTTTCCTCCCCCTCGTAGAACCTTCGAAAATCACCCTCAATATCGACGTCAGACTGAGACCATTTTCTCAAAACGCATCAAAAGGTCCCGATTCCCGAACTGAACCGTGAAACTAACTTTCCAGCCCCTCACCCGAAAAACGGCCACGCTGATTACCGCTTGGATCTACGAGCCCCCCTACGACATCTACGGGTACCGTCAGCGAAACCAAAATTCCGCCCTCTCGTATCTGACCTCTCCCGTAAATCGCTTTTTCGGAGCCTTCCACGCCGAGGAGCTCGTCGGCTTCCGCTCCTTCGGGGCAGATGGTCGAGTTGCCGGTGGCGACTACGACGGTCGCTTCCTTGATACCGGCGGCGGCCTGCGCCCTGATCTCACCGGACGCGGCCTCGGTCAATCGGCCATCGCCCAAGGCCTGCACTTCGCCACCACCACCTACGGCACTCAACGTTTCCGCGTCACTATCGCCGGTTTCAACCTCCGAGCGCAAAAAACCTGCCAACGCCTCGGGTTCAAAATCATCCACAAATTCACCCGCTCCCACGACCACAAGGAATTCCTGATCCTCACCCTTGAGACCCTCCCCTCACTCACTTTCTCTCCCTCTCGTTCTTAAAACCTCTACCGAGTTCCCGCTCTACCTCTCTTCGGCTTTGCGTTAAAACCGATTACCCCTCATTAAATAAATATTCGGCGTAATCCCCTGCCAACCATGATCATCAAAATCGACGACCTCGCCGGCCCTGCTATCCAAGCCCTACTCCAAGAACATCTTGACGACATGGCGAAACACTCGCCCCCGGAGCGTATTCACGCCCTCGACCTCGATGCCTTTTGTGCCCCCGGCATTACATTTTGGTCCGGTTGGGAAAACAACGTGCTCGCCGGTTGCGGCGCCCTCTGCGAACTCGGCCCCACTCACGGCGAGATCAAGTCCATGCGCACGGTCGCCACCCACCGCCGACGCGGTGTCGCTCGCCAATTTCTTGGCCACATCATCGCCGAGGCCAAGCGCCGCAACTATCGCCGAGTCAGTCTCGAGACTGGTTCGATGGCCGCCTTCGCCCCCGCTCGACAACTCTACCGTTCCTTCGGTTTCGCCCGATGCCCGCCATTTGCCCACTACGCCTTAGCCCCCAATTCCCTCTGCATGACTAAAACGGTCTAGCCCCCCCCCTTTTTCTCTTTCACTCTTCCAAGCACGCATCCCCCTAGCTTCTTTGTCACTTTATAGGTAACAAACTACCGTTAATCTTTGTTTGTATGGATCTTACGACTTAAAGAATTGGTCGATTTGAGGCCGACGCACCTCGGTCCGTTTTCCGCGTAGGGGCGTCGCTTGACGACGCCCCTTCCATCCAGCCCACCGCCGGCTGCTCCTTCGCTCCCGCCCGTTACTGCCCGCTCATCTCCGCGGCCATGAAGCGCCAAACCCGCTCCCGCGAGTTTTCAATATCGAAATTCACCCCGTGCCCCGTCCCCGGCACCACCATCAGCTCATACTCGATCCTGAGCTCCGTTAATTTCGCCCCCACCCCAAGTTTCCGGGGTCGTTGTCGTCTTGATTTCCAACCACCACCATCAAACTCACCGGAGGAGCGTCCCCCCTTCGTTGGGCATAAGCGGTCGCGTTATCGAAAACGTTATTCGAGGCATCCGGCACCACGATTCCATTCCGCTCCGAACCATCATTCTCGCTAATCAGGAGCTCCGTCTGATGCCCCCCCGCGATGGAAACTCCCGTGGCAAATAAATCGGCATAGCGCAACAGATACCGCCCCACCGCGCGCCCCACCTGCGAACTCCCGATCAATACCCGATCAGCCACTGTCCGTTCCTTCGCATCGAGGTGCTTCACCAACTCCATGAACGCCTGCACCCCAAGGTAGCCATCAACGTAATCGTAGTGACTCAGCTTCCCCCCATTCACGATCACCAAGAGATGGGCCGCAGTTGGTCACCCGCTCGACTCGCTCTAAAATTCTTGAATCCATTGAGCCCTTTGGACTCCGCCCCCGGCCTGCCTCCGTGTAAGGAGTAGATCACCGGATACCGCTTTCCGGTATTCTCCGGATCATTATAACCCTCGGGATAATTCACGTAATACCCGACTTCAGTCTGGTTCGATTTGCTGTAAAATGTCCGGTGCTCGATCCCTTCCACTTCCTTAGCCACATTCGGACTCACCCACTTAAACGACTCAATCATCTTGAGCATATCCTTTTTCTGCGCGTGCCCTAAACTCACTACCCCAGTCCCGACCAAAAGAAAGCCAAGCCAACGCATCGCAGATAACATTCCGCCACCAAAAAACTTGTGCACCGACATCGCAACGTTGAGCTAGGCTCACCCGAGAACGGTCAGCCAATTTTCCTCCCGTAAATCTGACTCGCTTCCCCGACTTCCATCCATTGGATTTTTGCCTCTTTCTATGAAAAACTTCGTGCGCCTGACCTTCGCTCTCCTCTCTGCTCTCGTCATATCCCTGCCTCTTTCTGCCGCGAAGCCCAAAAAAGGACCAGAGATCCTGATCGTAGCCGATACCTTCGGAAAGGAAGAAACCACGACCCGCCCCTCTCCCGAGAATCCCATCTCCTATATGTTGTTCATCGGCAAACAGCGTGACCTCGGCGCCGCCATTGCCGGGATCAAAGCGCCGTCCAAGGAGGAAATCGAAGCGCTCATCCAACGCACCCTGAGCGACCAAGGCTACGTGCGTAAAGAAATCGGCGACACCATCCCCGACATCTTCATTGTCTACACCTTTGGTTCTGCCTACACGGAAGAAGACTATTTAGACAGCCTGGAATTCGACGAAGAAACGGGCGAATTTAGCGGCGGTAATATCATCGGCAACGACGTCGGATCCCGCGAACTCTTCGCCCTCGTCGGCGGCCATAAGGTGCTCCAACAAAAACACGCCAGTCGCGACGACGTCGAATCGGTTCAAGACGCCGCCGACACCAATCGACTCTTCATCATGATTGCCGCGGTCGACGGGCCCAAATTCTTTGACGGTGAAAAAGAGATCATGTGGCGCACCCGAATCAGCATTCCGTCGCGCGGGTTCAATCTTCCATCATTCATGGACCTCATGCTCGAAACTGCCGCCCCCTACTTTGGCAAGGATTCCGAACTCCCCATCTTCCTGCGCGAAGAAGACCGCCGCAAAACCGACGTGCAAATCGGCGACGCCACCGTCGTCGAAGAACCCGAGTAGAATGATCCGCCGTCTCGTCACCCGCTGAACCATCCTGCTCCCGCTCCCATTGGTCGCAGGTGACGCGATTTCTCCGCCCCTCCTCAAAGACCTCGACGGCCACCCCGTTGCCTCTCTCGCCGATTCACTCGGCACCCGCGGAATCATCCTATCTAGGGGCCTCGCTCGACAAAGCCCGTTCCTGCCTCCCGGTGTAGGGGCGCCGCTCGACAACACTCGATCCTGCCCCCCAATGTAGGGGCGCCGCTTGACGACGCCCGCCCCTGCCTCCCCGGCAATCACGAGTAGTATTAATCCCTCTCCCTCGCGCCGTGCTTAATCCAGCGTACTTGCCTCTCCGCTTCGTGCCCTTTTGGAGCAAACCAACAGGGCATCAGCCCTTAGCGTCTTAGCGTGATTTAAACTCCCTGCCCCTCAGCTCTGTTTTCTCCGTTCCCACATGTAAAAACCCCTCTGCCTCTCGGCTTCGTTCTCTTCGTTCCCTTTTGTAAAAATAATCCTGCTCCACCCCCACCCCACCGCTGCCCCACCGCTATCTCCCACCATTGAATATTGGACATTAAACTCCTGTCGCTAAAACATTGCCCTCTCTGGCGCCCCGCGCCGTCTCCCCATGAAAGGAAAAGCCTGTTGCAGTCCCTCCAATCCTGAATCCGCGTCCACTCCGACCAGTGCCGCGGACGCGCCGACGTTTTCCCGTACAACCACCGGCTCGACCGCAGGCATGGTTCGCCTCGACGGTGGCAATTTCTCGATGGGCAACGAACGCGACTACGGATTCCCCGACGACGGCGAGGGTCCGGTCCATCCCATCACCGTCTCACCGTTCTGGATCGATACCACCACAGTCACCAACACCCAGTTCAATGACTTCGTGAATGCAACCGGCTATAAGACCGAGTCTGAAAAATTCGGTTGGTCCTTCGTTTTCTACGGCCTGCTTACGCCAAAGCTGCAGGCCAAAACCGCCCGGTCCCGCGCCCTCGGCATTGCGTGGTGGTGCCGGGTCGATGGCGCATCCTGGCGACACCCCGAAGGGCCCGGCACTCATATTAAGAAGCGTTGGGCGCACCCCGCCGTGCACCTGTCTTGGCACGATGCTCAAGCTTACGCCGCCTGGGCCGGTAAACGACTCGCCACTGAAGCAGAGTGGGAATTTGCGGCGCGGGGCGGCCTGGTTGCTGACACGCCCCAACGCTACCCTTGGGGCGATGAACTCGAACCCGACGGCAAACACCGCATGAATGTCTGGCAAGGAGACTTTCCCCACCAAAACACGCTCGCCGACGGACACTGCGGCACCGCTCCCGCCAAATCGTATCGAGCCAACGGTTACGGACTCTACCAGATGACCGGCAACGTCTGGGAATGGGGCTGGGACTACTTTGCTCCCGACGCCTATCAACTCTTCCCCGCAACCGACCCCACCGGCCCCACCAAGCCATCGGATCGCCGCATCATGCGCGGCGGTAGTTTCCTGTGCCATCACAGTTACTGCAACCGCTACCGGGTCGATGCCCGCAGCAGCAACACTCCCGACAGCGCGTCCTCCAACATCGGCTTCCGTTGCGTGCGCGATGTTGAGTAATTCAATCGCTCGCCCCCCCCTTATCACCCCCACCTCTCATCCTCTCATGCCAATCCTCCGCACCTTAGCCCTCCTCCTCACGCTGAGTCTCTCCCTCAGCGCCGCGACCAAACAGCCCAACATCATCGTCGTCCTCGTCGACGACCTGGGTTACAGCGACCTCTCCAGTTACGGCGGCACTGATATCCAAACGCCCGCCATCGATCGTCTCATGGGCGAAGGCATGCGCTTCGATCAATTCTATGCCAATTGCACGGTTTGCACGCCCACCCGCGCCGCATTGCTGACCGGCCGCTATCCCGATCTCGTCGGAGCTGGCGGCGTCATTCGTCAGAATTCTGAAAACTCTTGGGGCTACTTTGATCCCGCCGCGCTCACCCTACCTCAAATTCTCCGCACGGGCGGCTACCACACCGGCATGGTCGGTAAATGGCATCTCGGTTACGAAGCGCCCAATATTCCCAACCTTCGCGGTTTCGATTTCTTTCACGGCTTCCTCGGCGACATGATGGACGACTACTGGACGCACTTGCGTGGCGGCGAAAACTGGATGCGCCTCAACCAAAAAACCATCACCCCCGAAGGACACGCCACCGAGATCTTTTCCGATTGGGCCATCGACTACATTAACGAACACAGCACTCGACCCGACGACCAACCGTTCTTCCTCTACCTCGCCTATAACGCCCCCCATTTCCCCATCCAGCCCCCCGAGGATTGGGTTGATCGGGTAAAAAAACGCGAGCCGCAACTCGCCGACCTTCGCGCCACCAATGTCGCCTTCGTCGAACACCTTGACCATCACTTCGGCCGGGTGCTTTCCGCCATAAAGGCTGCCGGCATCGCCGATGACACCATCATCGTTTTCTCCAGCGACAATGGCGGTTCCCTCCCCCACGGCGCGCTCAACGACCCTTGGCGCGGAGGTAAACAAGACCATTGGGAAGGCGGCATCCGCGTGCCCACCTGCGTCGTCTGGCCCGGCAAGATTCCGGTTCAAAGCTCTAACATTCCCGGCATGAGCATGGACCTTCTCCCCTCCTTAGCCAAAATCGCCGGCATTCCCGTGACTCACGATATCGAAGGCCAAGACCTCAGCACCGTCTGGCTCGACCACGGCACCGGCGATCCTGATCGCACCATGATCTGGGTCCGCCGCGAAGGCGGAACCCGCTACCAAGGCCGCGCCTACTACGCCATCCGCCAAGGCCCTTGGAAACTCACCCAGAGCAATCCCTTCGAACCCATGCAACTCGTCAACTTAGACGATGACCCCTACGAGAAGAATCCTCTCCCCGCCACGGGACCGATCGCCAACGAACTCAGTCGTCAGCTTCGCGTCCATCTTCAAAAAGCCGGACGCATCCCCTGGCAGCCGTAGCCGCCGTCATCCTCGATCACTCCAACCGTCGGATCTGCATCGTATCGATGATCTTACCCCGGGCTAGCGCGTTGGTGATCACGACCAAGTGAGAGCCCGGCTGTCCCCATTTCTTCGCCTTTAACGTGTTGATCGCATTGCCAATTGTGTCCTCCGGATCATCAGAAAATTTCATGTAGAATGGCTCAACTCCCCACGGCAGCAGTAGCTGCCGGAAGATTGAATCATTATCCGTAAAAGCAAAGATCGGCACCCCCCGCGCTCGCAATGCCCCTAACGTGTAGGCCAAGAAACCGCTCCGGGTAAATACCACAATCGCCGAACCTTCCAATTCCTGCGCCAGGAGCGCCGCCGATCGCAACATCTTCGATTTCGGCTCGTCCAAAATCAGCGTGCGATTCAACGCCGAACTCACCGAGGGCTCGATACTCTCTATGATGTTTTTCATCACCTGCACCGACTCCAGTGGATACGCCCCGACGGTCGTTTCCCCCGACAACATGATCGCATCCGCCTGCTCCCGGATTGCATTGGATACATCCGAAATCTCCGCCCGGGTCGGCATCGGCGACGTGATCATCGTCTCCAGCAAATGCGTCGCGATGATGACCGGCTTCCCTGCCGTCCGGCACGCCTCCACCAACTCCGTCTGCACCAGCGGCAGACGATGGTAATCGATTTCGATCCCCAAGTCACCGCGCGCGACCATCACTCCATCCGCCTCCGCGATGATCGCATGCATGTTTCTCACCCCAGCTTGATCCTCGATCTTCGCGATGATTTTGGCCGCGGAACCCAGACTGTCCAAAAATGCCCGAAGCTTACGTATGTCCTCTCCTTGTCGCACAAACGACAACGCCACAAAATCGATCCCCGCCTTCACCCCCGCCCTGAGGTCGTCTTCGTCCTTCGCGGTCAAACACGGCAGATTTACGAACGCCCCGGGCAAGTTGATATGACGTTTAGAACCAATCGATCCCGGGGTCAGCACTTCACAACGCACATGGCTCTCATCGATTTCGAGCACCCGCATGTGGATCAACCCACTGTCCACTAAAACCGTTGCTCCCACTTCCAAGTCACCGGGAAGCCCCGGGTAGTTCACCGATACCGCGGGCATGTCACCGGTGGGTTCCGCACTCTCGATGTAGAACTCAAATTTGTCTCCCACCTTCAACTCGATATTCGCTTCGACCCGACCCGTCCGAATCTCCGGTCCCTTCACATCCATCATCACCCCGATATGTCGACCGACTTCGTTCGAAGCTTCCCGAATAAACCACATCGCATCATCCACCCACTTGTGCGTCGCGTGAGCCATATTGAGCCGCAGGATATCGACGCCCGCCGTGATCAATTTCGCTAACATTTCCTTCGACTCCGTAACCGGACCGAGCGTTGCGATTATCTTGGTATGACGAAAATAGGAAGACATGGCGTTCATTCTGACCGCGTAAGCATAAACAGGGCCAGTGATTATTCACCTGCTGCCCTTGATCGTAACGTATAACAGTCGACTAATCCAGCATCCCGCGGAGGATTTCCCCCACCGTTTAGCTTACCGCCAAACGGTTAATTCATTGAGTTGCATCGGCCATAACGTCCCCTCGCGATCAATACTCGTCGCTTCGCCATATCCCCTCTTATGAAACTTCTCGCTTCATTTTGCCTCTCTATTTCCGCTCTCGCCGCCGCATTCCCTGAACTTCCCGGTATCGCCGCGGCGATGCAAAAGCAGATCGATTCAGGTGAGATTTCCGGCGCCGTAACCATGGTCGTCACGAAGGATGATATCCTTCATTCTGCTGCGACCGGTTTCGCCAATCGCGAGTCCAGTCGGGCCATGAGAGCCGACACCTTGTTCGATATTAAGTCGATGACCAAGCCCGTCACGGCGGTGGCCCTGCTGCAACTGCAAGAGGCCGGAAAACTGCATGTTGATGATCTCGTCGCAAAATACATCCCCGGTTTCGCCGCGTTAAAAACGCCGTCCGGTCAACCGGCTAATCTCACGATCTCTCACCTCATGACTCACACTTCCGGTCTGGGTGAAGGCGGACGGAATGTTCCTGCCCCCGACCTCGCGACGCTCGTCGAGCGTGCCCTCGCCGATAAGATGCAGTTCGAACCCGGCGCCAAATGGAAGTATTGCCAATCCGGGATCAATACCGCTGCCCGGATCATCGAAATCGTCAGCGATCTCCGCTTCGACGAGTATCTGGTGCAGCACATTTTCGAGCCGTTGCAGATGCACGATACGACTCACTACCCTGACCCAAAACTCCCGCAGCGACTCGCCACGCTCTACCGGAAAAACAACGACACCGGCCTCGGCATCCCCCAACCCACCCCACCTCACCTTGCCTCTCATGATCGCGCGCCCCTCGCCCATTCAGGTCTCTTCACGACTGCCGCTGACTATGCTCGATTTTGCCAAATGTTACTCAACGAAGGTGAGCTGGATGGCCAAAGAATCTTAAACCCCGCCACCGTTCGCTTCCTCCAAACGCCTCGGACCACCGACCCCGACGCCGGCTTCGTGCCCGGCAGCGCCTGGGGCGTTGGAGTTATCGTGGTCACCGAACCTCAAGGCGTCACCGCTCCCCTCTCTCCCGGCACCTTCGGCCACGGCGGCGCCTACGGCACCCAAGCGTGGATCGATCCCGCCAAGGGCGTCGCTTACGTCATGATGATCCAACGCCAAAACTACGGCAACGATGACACCAGCGACGTGCGTCGCGATTTCCAAACCGCCGCGTTCAACGCCCTGCGTGACCAGGATCAAGCGTTCGTCGAAATTCACAACGACGAGCTATCCGTCAAATTCACGACCACCGGTGCTGAACTCTGGAGCATTAAACATCGGCCCACCGACACCGAATATATGTGGCAAGGAGACCCCGCCTATTGGGTCAATCGCTCACCCAACATGTTTCCGGTCAACGTGCGTTTCAAAGACGATCACTTCACGTATCAAGGAAAGTCTTACGTCATGCCGTTTCTCGGTATCGCCGTTGCCGCCCCGTTCAAAATGGAAGCCGCTCAGTTCTCTCCCCACCGGGCGAACCTCGTCTTCAAGTCCTCACCGAAAACGCTTAAACACTACCCCTTTCCTTTCCGACTCGATCTCCTCGCCGAGGTCACCGGAACCACTCTGGCCCAAACCTACACCGTCACCAACACCGGCGACCAACCCCTCTTTTTTGCCCTCGGCGGACATCCCGGTTTGCGCACACCCCTAGACCATGGCCGGGAGCGCGGTGACTACGAAATTCGGTTTTCCCGTCCCCTCAGTATCGATCGTGAAATAATCGATGGTGGACTCAAAACGGGCCAACGCATCCCGTTTCTCCGCCACGAAGATCGCCTTGCTTTGGACGACTCCCGGGTGCCCGACAGTGGCATGTTTCTCGAGAACCACTGGGCTCGTCAGATCAGTCTAGCCCTCAAAGGTCGCCCGCCCTACGTCACGGTCGATCTCGGTGATTTCCCCAACACCAACCTGTGGACGCCTCGCGGCATGCCCTACGTCTGTATCGAACCCATGCTCGCTCATCACGACCTCGTCGACACCCCTGAAGCGATCGAAAAAAAAGACTACCTAGTTACGTTACCCCCCGGGGAGTCTCGATCCTATCGCTACACCATTACACTCCATCCCGAGGAGGGAGCGAAAGCCCTGCGCTAAACCCCTCCATTCAACCGAAGTGCGAGCCGATCCTCAACGTGGATCGGGCTTTACGCCCGACAGTCGGCGTAGGTGAGGGTGTAAGCCGCAGGCGTCGGCCCCGATCCTCACGTGGGTCCGGGCTTCACGCCCGACAGTCGGTGTAAGTGAGGTTATAGCAGTAACCGTCGGCCCAGATCCTCAACGTGGATCGGGCTTTACGCCCGACAGTCGGCGTAAGTGAGGTTATAGCCGGAGCCGTCGGCCCCGACCCTCAACGTGGGTCGGGCTTTACGCCCGACAGTCGGCGTAAGTGAGGTTATAGCCGGAGCCGTCGGCCCCGATCCTCAACGTGGGTCGGGCTTTACGCCCGACAGTCGGCGTAAGTGAGGTTATAGCCGGAGCCGTCGGCCCCGACCCTCAACGTGGGTCGGGCTTTACGCCCGACAGTCGGTGTAAGTGAGGTTATAGCAGTAACCGTCGGCCCAGATCCTCAACGTGGGTCGGGCTTTACGCCCGACAGTCGGCGTAAGTGAGGTTATAGCCGGAGCCGTCGGCCCCGATCCTCACGTGGGTCGGGCTTTACGCCCGACAGTCCCCGGCCCCTCAGCGCACCTTTCGCACTCCACCTCGACTCCCACCTCGACTCCCACCATCGCCTGCCAGCACGCAAATACATCCAACCCAAGCCGAAGCCCGCTCCGCGGTATTATACCCGGTGCGAATCCAACTACCCACCGCGTGATCGATTCCACCCTCGACATCGATCCGACAACTTTACCGGGACCCTGTGCGCTCTGTGACCTAATTCCCCGGCGATAGTTCGCTTAAATCGGTCGCCACATCCTTGGCGCCAATCTTCTCAAACACCACAAAATGTTGCCACGGCAGCTCGTCGCTCACGGTCTTCACCCATCGCAGCGGTTGTGGTCCCATTTCCTTTCGCACCTGAGTCGCGGTCATTTTGTGGTGCCACTTGATCGGCACGGAATCATCTTCCGCTCGGTATTCGACGAAAACCAGTCTCCCGCCCGGCTTAAGTGCCGCGCAGATCGATTGAATCATTTCAAACGGGTGCGAAAACTCGTGATACACATCGACCATCATGGCCAAATCAACCGACGACGCGGGTAGATTCGCATCCTCAATCGTCCCCAATACCGTTTCTACATTGAGAACCCCTTCCGCGGGTAGTTTTGACCGCAAGATTTCCAGCATCTCCGGCTGAATATCGACGGCATACACCTTCCCCTCCGATCCCACGGCCCGGGCCATCCGGCGAGTGTGGTAACCCGAACCGGCGCCAATGTCCGCCACCACTTCCCCGGCTTTAAGATCCAACAACCGCATCAATATCTTCGGCTGCTCCTCTCGCTCTCGTTCCGGTCGTTCCAACCATCCCGCCGCTTGATGGCCCATGACGTGAGCAATTTCCCGCCCCAGATAAACTTTCCCGGTCGCATCTCTGCTCACGCCTTCCTTCAACGTGTAGACTGGGTGCTCAGCGTTCACGCCAACGATCATCAGCAAGCCCCAGAACCAAAACAAATTTCGCATCCAACAACCCTACTCGCTTTTCCGGTAAACTCAACGCCCCATCAACCTACCTTCCGTCGCTTTTCTAAAAAACCGTAACCGGTATTCTCCCCACATTTTCCCGCCATCCGTTACCGCCGAGAAAAGATTCCGCCTCGGGAACGGTCGGGCGCTTTATTCGGGTCCATTCGTGGCTGAAAACAGCGGATCGGCTTTCTGACTCGTTCACCGTGGACTGACCTCAACGCAATGGTTGTCCAAATTCAGTCTGCTTCGCCGGCAGCAGCGGATACTGATCTAACGCCGCCTGCAGTTTTTCCCGGATACTGGAATCTCCTCCGCTCACCGCCAGCGGAGATTCTTCCAAGAAGTCGGTGGGGACCTCAAAGTAATTGCCATTTTGATACAGTTTGAATCGGCCATCGAAGGCATACTTATCACGATTCGCCGCGGGCGCTTTACCCCATCGTGGATCGTAATAGCAAAACACCCACTCGCGCTCCGGACCTAACTTCCCCTGCAATGTCGGTAGGAAACTAATACCGTCAAGTTGCCGCTCCTTGCGGGTCGATTGCGGCAATCCCACGATATCGGCCAAGGTCTGGTGGAAGTCCGTAAAATCAATCAACTGCTGACTCTCAAGTCCCACCGGGGTCTTCCCCTTCCAATAAGCGATAAATGGCACGTGGATACCCGCATCAATCGTGTTACCCTTGCCGCCCTGCACCGAGCGATCCGGCAACTCCGAACGCAGACTCACGTGCGTGCCATTATCCCCCGTGAAGAGAATCAATGTGTTCTCCAACAGACCTTCATCCTCCAATTTATCATGAATCCGCCCCACCAACTTATCACAGTAAGCCACCATATCGGCGAACGCATCGGCCTCACTCAACTTCTTCGTCTTGCTGTCGGGAGTATAAACGAATGGGTCGTGCACCAACACCATGGGGTAATAAACAAAGAAAGGTTCATCCTTCTTTCGTTCGATAAAGTCGCAGATGTAATCGGTGAAATGATCAGGTCCGTATTTCCCGTCCAATGCCTCATCAATAATCTCGCCATTTTGTTCAATCAACGAATCCCAAAATCGCTCGCCCAGTTTCTTCCCTTTGGTGATCTGCCAAAGACTGTATTCATCAAATCCAGCATCATGGATCCGGGTCGCATCGTTCCAGCGGTCAAACTTGCCTTCGCCATGAGAGATCCCGTTTAGCTGCCACTTCCCCGCAATCATCGTGGCGTAGCCTGCGTCCTGCATCATGTTCCCGAAAGTCGGATACTTCGGATTCAAATACCCGAATTCCTCATACGTGAAACAGCTGTAACGTCCGGTCATGAGCTGCACTCTCGAGGGCGTGCAGATCGGCGTGGAATAACAATGATCAAAGCGGACACCTTCGGCGGCCAAACGATCCAGCCGAGGAGTCTCATATGACTGACTGCCATAAGTGCTCAAACACTCATAGCCCATATCATCGGCCATGATGAGAATGACATTCGGACGATCTGCAGCTTGGGCAGTCCACCCAGACCAGATACAAACGATGAATAAAAATAGGACTCGGCGGAAGGAGCGCATAATGGGACTTTTGAAGGCGAAAGAAACAGCGGGTATTGCAGGGGAACCTTACCCGTTAATGAAATTCGGTCGATGCTTCTTCGTCAACTTATCCGTAAGCGATTCTCTCCGTTATCGGCGCATGATCGCGACGTGTTTTCCCTCCCAATGTGACATTGCCTCGAGGCGTATTGCGCCAAACGCTTGGGGCATGATTTTTGCGAAACCTATCTCCACCGCTGCGACCATCGCACTCTCCCTTTTTGCCACGGGTTGCAGCAAATCGGATTCTACCCCTGCGGCCTCCGCACCCCCAGCGCCGCAGACGGTCAAATCAACCCCCGCCACCGTCGAAGTTGGCACTCTCGCCCAACGTCCCGTCGAAATCACCATCCCCAATCTCTCTCAAACTTCCGCCGATCAACTCGCGCAGCTCGGTTCGCAGTCCCTCTCGAATCTGGCCATTCTAGGTGGTGAGAAATCCTCCGGCATCACCGACCAGATTACCTCCCTACGGTCTTCTCTCGACGGTAATCAAGCCGTCGATGCTCTCAACAAACTCAAACAACTTTCCGACGTCGCCCAATCCATTCCTGGTGCGCCAATCGTGATCGAGGGCACCAAGCAATTGGTTTCCGCTTGGGCTCTCAAACAAGGTTTCGACCCGTCGACCATCACCCCCGTGCTCGCGGCCATTCAGCAAAAGGACTACGCCAGCCTCGCGTCGCAAGCCGCCATCCTCGTCGGCACCGGCGGTCTCACCGCGGAACAAAAGCAGATCGTGAATGGCGTGCTGACCAACTACGGTATCGACGCGAAAGTCGACCAAGCCCTCGACGCGGTCAAAGGACTCTTCAACCGCTAAGCTGATCGGGCCCTGCTGCGCTTCGGCCCCACCAGCTCTCAACGAGACTGCCTCGGCTTCGCCGGGTCCCAGGTTCCCAACCGATCATACGGGCAGGGCTTCAACTGGCTCGTCCATTCGTCGTAGGCCGCTCGTAGTCGCGCGACCTTCTTTTCTTGCGCTGCCGCCAAGTTCGTCGACTCCGCCAAATCGCGCCCGAGGTCGTAAAGTTCCGTCACCGTCTCATCGGATTGCAGCACCAACTTGTCGTCTCCGTTCCGAACCGCGCCGTCTTGCGCGCTATCCATCTGCCAAAATAGGAATTCGTGCGGCGGTCCATCCTCTTGCCCCTGTAGATACGGCATTAAATTCACTCCGTCCAACGGACGATCTTCGGCAATACGAACATTGGTCAAACCAGCGATGGTGCCCATGATATCCATCGAACTCACCGGCTGCTCGTAATCGACGCCCGCCGGCACCTGCCCCGGCCAGCGAAAGGCAAACGGCACATGCATCCCTCCCTCGTAGATGCCGCCTTTCATTCCTCGCAGGGGGAGATTCGAAGATCCGTTGTTACTCGCGCCTCCATTGTCCGAAAGGAAGAAAACGAGGGTATTCTCATCGATATCTTGAATTTCCAATTCTTCTAGAATCCGCCCCACGCCATCATCCACGGCACTCACCATCGCCGCATAAGTTCGCCGGAGATCATCCTCAATATGAGGAAGGCGATCGAGATACTTCTGGCTCGCCTGCATTGGCGTGTGCGGCGCGTTGTAAGCCACGTAGAGGAAGAATGGTTTCTCATGGTTTCGCGCGATGAAATCCACCGCCTCGTTAGAAAGTTCGTCCGTGAGATACTCATCTGTTTCCACAACCGCCTCATTCCGGCGCAGCTTCGTGCTATACCAGCCTCCTTTTTGATCTACTTCTTCAATTGTTTCGTAAACCAGATCCTCGGGGAAATACCGATGCCCCCCTGCGACAAATCCATAGAACTCGTCAAAGCCCTGCACATTCGGACGAAACTGCGGATGTGTGCCCAAGTGCCACTTGCCGATGATTCCTGAGTGATACCCCACGCGACCCAAAACCTCGGCCATGTTCTCTTCCTCCAATGGCAATCCCGCCATCGGATCAAACGGATTGAGCGTAGGATTATTACGATACCCAAACCGCCCCTGGTATCGTCCGGTGATCAAACCCGCCCGGCTGGGCCCGCAGACCGGATAAGACACGTAGCCGTGCGTAAACCTCACCCCTTCATCCGCAATTCGATCAATATGTGGTGTCGGGATATCGGTGCAGCCATTGAATCCCACATCGGCGTAGCCCTGATCATCCGTAAGAATAATGATCAGGTTGGGCTGCTGGGCACTCTTCGCCGCACAAAAGCTAGAGCACACGCCAAGCGCGGAAAACAGAGTTAGAAAAAGACGCTTCATAAGGGATGGGGTAAGGTCAAAACAGCAGCCGACTTCTAAATCGTTGAGCGACTCCCCTACCTTCGCAAAGCCCACCTCCGCTGAAACGTTGAGGACTCCTCGTGCTAACCATCGTCCCATTTTCGGGAAATCCCTATCCCACTCAGGGAGCTTTCTCGCCGAAATCAATTCAACTAAAGATTCTTATACTTTTAATTACCTGTGTTTTACGTAATTAATTGGACGTTGGCACACGCTATGCAACCGGGAGTCTCACTGTCGCTCGATATTTCCTATTTTCACCCCATGCGCGTCGTTCTTCGATCCCTCCTCAAAACCCCTGGGTTCACCGCCGTCGCGATTCTCGCCATCGCCATCGCCATCGGCATTGGTACCAACACCGTCCTATTCCGGTCGGGGTTAATCATCGCCGAAGTGGCTCTTTCCGTCACTCTACTCGTCGGCGCCAGTTTACTTACGATGAGCTTCTGGAAGCTCCTCCACACCGATACCGGATTCAACTCCAAGGGCGTGGCCGCCGCGTTTATCAACCTCCCGGCTTTACGCTACGACACTGAGGAAAAACGCGCCGCCTTTTTCACCGCCGTGAAGGATGAACTCACTCGCCAACCGTCGATTTCCGAAGCCTCTTCCATCAACAGTCTGCCCCTCTCCGGCTTCGCGCCCATCTCGCCCTATACCGTGGGCGGCACCGAAATATTACCCCTGCCGCAACGTCCGCTCGCTGGGTTTCGGGTGGCCGGAATTAACGACAAAACCCTGATTGGCCTCACCCTCAAAGAGGGACGATGGTTCAGCGCAACCGACCTCCCGGACGCTCCCCGCGTCGCCGTGGTTAACGAATCATTTGCGCGCAAACTCTTCCCCGGCGAAAGTGCGATCGGTCGCACCATCCTCACCGGCAAGGACGGTGAAGTCGTCAATGAAATCGTGGGCGTGATCGCTGACGTCAAATCCACTGCCCTCAATCAACCCGCGCCCGACGAAATCTACTACTGTGTCAATCAACGAGCCATCAATGGCATGGCGCTCGCCGCCCGCACTTCATTGGCCCCCAGCACGCTGCAACCCGCCATGCGCAACGCGATCGCCGCAGTCGATCCCATCATCGCAATTTCGTTTTTTCGCACCATGGACGAAATCACGATCAACTCGCTCGGCATCCAGCGCGTCTCCGCCTGGCTCATTGGGTGCTTCTCCGGAATCGCGTTTCTCCTGGCAATCGGGGGGCTGTATTCCGTCCTGGCCTGCAGCGTAACTCAACGCACTTCCGAGATCGGTATTCGCATGGCCCTGGGCGCTCTGCCTTCCCCGGTAATGCAGCTCATCCTCAAGCAAGGTCTCGGCCTCGTGCTCTCTGGGGTGATCATTGGGCTAATCGTTTCTGCGCTTCTCTCTAAACTCATCGCCTCGCTCCTCTTTCGCCTAAATCCGATCAACGCCTTCATCTACGGCGGAGGCGCTCTGTCCTTCGTTCTCGTGGCCATTTTCGCCGGTGTCCTGCCCGCCAACCGTGCGGCAAAAATAATTCCGCTCACCGCCCTCCGTAACGAGTAACCCCTTTCATCCATCGTCACCCTATTCTCATGTTAACCGACCTCCGCCTCGCCTTTCGCCATCTCTCTAAATCTCCCGGCTTCGCATTCGTTGCAATCACCACCCTCGCCCTTTGCATCGGTGCCAACAGCGCGATTTTCAGCGTAGTCAATGCCGTGCTCCTGCGCCCGTTCCCTTACCCGCAGTCCGAGGAACTTGCCTTCGTCAACAACAGCTATCCCAAGAATGATCTACTGCAGGCCGGCGTCTCCATTCCCGACTACCTCGATCGCATGGACCGCGCACCTTCCATCGCCGACGGCGCACTCTATACCTACGAAAGTTACAACCTTTCCAACGATCAGCGTCCCGTCCGACTGCTCGGAATCCAGGCGACTCCTTCGCTGTTTTCTACCTTGCAGGTCGATCCACTCATCGGCCGCACTTTCACCACCGCCGAAGCCCAAATTGGCCGCGAACAGGTCGTGGTCATCAGCCACGCCCTCTGGCAAGAGCAGTTCGGCGGCAGCCCAGAGGTGATTGGTCAGAACGTCCGTCTCGACGGGCAACCTTTCGAGATCATCGGGGTGATGCCCGACGGCTTCAATTTCCCCCAATCAAATATCAAAGTGTGGACCCCCTTCGCCTTCCGACTCGCCCAAACCACGGTCGAGGAACGCGGTAACGAATACTCCGAAATGATCGTGCGACTGCGCCCCGGTGCGACTCCCGCCATGCTCAGTGCTGAGTGCGCCGCCATCATTGAACAAAATCTCGAGCAGTTTCCTCAATTCCGCCCGTGGGTGGAATCCAGTGGCTTCACCGGCGTGGCCAGTTCCATCCTCGAAGAAACCATCGCTGACGTGCGACCGATGCTCTGGTTACTTCAGGCTGGGGTGCTCGCCGCGCTGCTCATCGGATGCGCCAACGTCGCCAATCTCTTGCTGACTCGGGCCGTCTCCCGCGAACGCGAGATCGCTATCCGCACTGCGCTCGGCGCCAGTCGCTGGAGTATTATCCGCCAAATGCTCATCGAGAGCTTACTCCTGTTTTCAATCGGCGGAGCCCTGGGATTTCTGGTCGCGATGTGGGGTCTCACTGGGATTGATCAACTCGGCGTGAGTAACCTCCCTCGCGGTGAGGGCATCTCCCTCGACCGCACGGTGTTCGCGTTCACTTTCGCGTGTGCAGGTCTTACCGGAATCGCCTTCGGTCTCATTCCGGCCCTGCAAGCCTCCCGCACCGATGCCAGCGACGCCCTCAAATCCGCCGGCACTCGCTCGACCTCCGGTCGGCGCCAGCGAGCCTTCCGTAATGTGTTAGTCGTCGCTGAAATCGCTCTCTGCCTCATGCTTCTCGCGACCGCTGGCTTGCTCGTTCGCAGCTTTCAAAAGCTTGCCGAACAACCGACTGGATTTGATCCCCAATCCGTCCTCACCGCCCGATTCAATCTCCCTGAATACGCCTATGCCGAAGATCACCAACGCCTGAGTTTCACCGCCACCCTCTTGCGCGAAACGAGTGCCCTGCCCGGGGTCGAATCCGCGGCGTTAACCAACATTGTTCCCTTCGGGTTCACCAACTCACAGGGAAGCTACCACATCGAAGCCTACGAGCCTAGTGAAGGCCAGTCTACCCCCCACGGCATGATTCGATCCATCTCCCCGGGATTCTTCGCCACCATGCGCGTGCCGCTACTGCAAGGTCGCACCTTCGATGAACAAGATCACGCTGCCGCAGAGCGAGTGGTGATCATCGACCGCGTCCTGGCCGACCGCTATTGGCCGGGCGAAAGCCCCATCGGCCAACGTATTTATCGGGGCGAAAATACCCCCGAAAATTGGCTCAAAATTGTCGGCGTGGTCGCTTCCATCAAACAGCTTGGCCTCGATGACCCGATCGTGAAAGAGACCATTTTCTACCCGTATCAACAACGCCCCACCACCAACCTCACGCTCACGGTTCGCACCAATGTCGATCCCGATTCTCTGATCTATTCCCTGCGCCAAACCGTCCTAGCGATCGACCCCGATCTCCCGGTGTTCGATATCCAGACCCTCGCCGCTCGCGTCGAGCAATCCTTGGAGCGTCAACGCACCCCCATGATTCTTCTCGGTCTCTTCAGCGGCATGGCGCTCCTCCTCGCCGCCCTCGGCGTCTATGGTGTGCTCGCCTTCAACGCCAGCCAACGCACCCGAGAAATCGGCATTCGCATGGCCCTCGGCGCCGCCACTCGCCACGTTCTCGCGATGGTCATTCGGCAAGGCGGCTACCTCGTCGCCGCAGGTCTCCTCCTCGGGCTCGCCGGCTATCTCGCGATCAGCCGTCTTCTACAACATCTCGTCTACGAGATCACGCCGATTGATCCCGTTTCCATCATCACTGCGGGACTGGTCCTGAGCATCGTGGCATTACTCGCCTGCGCCATCCCCGCGCGCCGCGCCGCGCAAGTAAACCCGATGGTCGCTCTTCGAAATGAATAGTTTCCGCTAAAAAGGTAAAACTGTCGCCTGCGTGGATGGCCCCCACCTTCCGTGGTGATTCAGACTCGCCGCGCCGAGCCTCCTCGGTTGAGTGTCGGCCGTGCCGTCTGTTTCTCCGCTTACCTCCACTGTCGATCGACTGCTAGCCGCGGCCGGGATCATGGGGCTGGCAACCACGACGTTAATCTACCCCGCCAGCTCTCAAATTTACGCGGAGCCGCTCAGTTTCGTCTACAGTCTCCTCCTCGCGATCCCCGTGGTTGCGCTTCTTTTCCACTCCGCAACTCAATCGAGTTGGCGGCTCCCGACGCTGGCGTGGTGTGCCGGGATTCTCGGCCTCGGCCTAGTCATCCTCGCGAGCGCTTGGCTAAGCCCCTATCAAACGACCGTCCTCCGCTGGTCCGCGTTGCCTTTGGCTGGCATTGCTTTGTTTTTTTGGGTCCATCACTGGATTCATCAATCACCGCCGGAACGGGCTGAGTTAATTATTCGGGGCGTTGCCATCGGAACCGCTATTTTCACTTTGGTCAGCTTCGCCTCCTGGACCGCTAAGCTGCTCCGCCGCGGCGTTGACCCCGGCCTCCTCGAATGGATCGGGGCCGTGCGAAACCCCTTCCCCCTCGGCCATTCCAACTACACCGCCGGAGCCCTCATTTTGGGTCTCCCGTTCCTCGTTCGCACGGCCGCCAAATCCCACGCCGCCGCCCGCACCGCCTGGCTCATCGCTGCGTTCTTAGCTGTTTTTACGCTCATCACCACCGGCAGTCGCGGGGGCATGCTCGGACTCGGCGTGCTGAGCCTTCTGGGCATCTGGCACTTGAAACTCCGCCCCGGCCAACTCGGACTGCTTCTCGTCGGCGGCCTCATCTGTGGCAGCGCGCTGGTGCTCTTGCATCCGCGCATCGGAAAGCTCCTCGAAGCCCCCGATCCCAGCGCCCCCCCCAATATCAGCTCCGTCCAACGCCTCGCGATGATCGAAGGCGGCCTGCTCATGGGCTCCGATCGACCCGTGCTGGGCTGGGGCCTGCACAGCACGCCGCTCGTCTATCCTCGCTACCGCGCCCACCTCGATGGCGGCGCCGAAAACGTGCTCCAACTGCACAACACCCCGCTCGAAATTTGGGCCGGGCTCGGCGTAGCTGGGCTCTTAATCTGTTTTTTCCTCCTGCTGCTGTGCCGGCGTGACCGGCAGCGACAGCCCACCGCGACCATCGCATTACTCGGCTACGCCGTTTTCTCTCTCACCGACTACCAACTCGACATTCCGATCGTGGTTGTCGCGATCGCCTGTAGTGCCGCGCTTCTCGCTCGCCCCGCCACCACCAAGTTCAATCCCCAAAGCATCCCCCGTATCCTCATCGCGGTGGGGGTGATTGTCGCGACGGGCTTGGTGCTGCTCATCGGCCGGGAAGACCCGACTCCTCGCTTAAACGCCGCCGCGCTGACTCTCGCCCAAGATCCTCAACTCGCGGACAAAGCCATCGCGCTGCTGGAGGAGTCGATCACGATCAATCCCCACCAAGAGGTCGCCCATTTCAATCTCGGCTGGCTCCAAGTCGTGCGTGATCCTCGGCAAGCCGAAGCACACTTTCGGGCCGCCCTCCAACTCGTCCCCGACAAAGGCGGCGCCTACTTCGGACTCGGGCTGGCCAGCCTCAATCAAAACCGCCCCGCCGGCGCTGCCCGCGCCTTCGCGTTGGAGTGCCTCAACGATCCCTCTTTTATCCAATCCCCTTGGTGGCAAGTTCCCGCGATTGCCGATCACCGCGACGCGACTCAACTCAGTTTCGAAACCCTACTCGATAAGCTTAAATCCACGATACCACTCCGAGCCTCGCCTTGGGCCGCCTCACAGTTACCCTTCCTTCGCGAAGCCGCCCCCCGACTCGGCACCCCTCGCTCCGGCCCCGAACAAGCCCTGCGCCGCGAGCGCACCGGCTATCCCATTCTAGTGCGAAACTCCCACATCCCGCCTCCCGTCGATTTGTTCGACGTGCGCGAATACCTGCATGCTTCCTCCCCGCTACCGGCCAAGGGCTGGCTGCCTTCTCCGCTTCTGCTCTCGTTGCTCGACGAAACCGTGCCCGCCGTCCCGTAAAAGAAAAGATGCCCGCACCTTCGTCCAACCCGCTCCGGGACTCCGTTCTCCCCGTCACGCTCCTGATCGGAGACGCCTTGGTCGCATTCGGCGGACTCTCCCTCGGCTACTGGCTGCGGTATAACTCTAGCATCGGCACGCTCGGCATCGCGGTGCCCGACGCCACCTACGCCCACTACCTCCCGCTTCTGCTGGTCGGCGTGGGTTTCCTCGTCGCGGCGTTTGCGCAACGCGGACTCTACGATGGCCGCGTCCTGCTGCGCAAACAACACGCCCTCAATCTGCTCACCCGTGCCACCGTTTTCTGGGTCATCGTCTACCTCGCCTTTTCCCTCGTCGTAAAATTCGACCCTCCCATCTCTCGTTTCTTCGTTCTCCTCGCTGGCGTTTGCATTCTCGTCTTCCTCTGGATCTGGCGCGCGGGCTTCTACTGGGTCATCACCCGCCCGTCGTGGCTCCTTCGTCTCCAGCGACGCGTGGCCCTCCTCGGCTGGAGTGAGAGTGCCGAGTCTCTCGTCAAAGAGGTCGGCCGCGGCCGTGCTCACCCCTTCAATATCGTCGGATCCATCGATGATCGCGCATCCCCCTCGAATTTTCGCCCCCTCGGCGCCATCGACGATCTCGACGAAATTCTCCGACGGGAAAAAATAGACGTCTTACTCGCCGCCCGCCTCGATTTCTCGCCTCCTCAACTCGCCCAGATCACCAGTAGCTGTGAACGCTGTTACGTGGAGTGGAAAATTCTTCCCGCCGCTTTCCCGATTTTCCTCAGCGGCCTGCGACTCCAATCCGTCGGCAGTATTCCCGTCATCGGCGTAGAAGACCTCGCCATCTCCCGCCTCCTCAATCGTATCGCCAAACGCACCCTCGATTTGATCGGCGCCCTCGTTGGCCTCATGACGTCGCTCCCTTTCATTCTCGTCCTCGCCACGCTCATCAAACGGGAATCCCCCGACGGACCGATCTTCTTTCGGCAGCAACGCATCGGCACCGATCATCGCCCTTTCACGCTCCTCAAATTGCGGAGCATGATCCCCTCGGCGGCCGCGACCGATCACACTCATCAAAGCACCGCCGCCGGCGACCAACGCCTGCTCCGGATCGGCGCCTTCATGCGCCGCTGGAACCTCGATGAACTCCCCCAATACTGGAATGTTCTCCGCGGCGAAATGAGCCTCGTCGGCCCCCGCCCCGAGCGCCCTCATCACGTCGAAAAACTCTCGACTAACATTCCTCATTACCTCCCCCGTCATCTCGTCAAACCCGGCATGACCGGCTGGGCGCAAGTCAACGGACTGAGAGGCGAGACCGATCTCGCCGAACGCATCCGCTACGACATCTACTACATCGAAAACTGGTCCCTGTGGTTGGACTGCCAAATCATGGCCCTCACCTTCCTCCGCTGGAAAACCGGCGTGTAGGCGCGTCGCTCGACGACGCCCAATTCTGCCTCCCTCAGAATAGTGCCCCCCCCCCGTTGCGCCGTGCTTCAGCCGGCGACTGTTGCCCTTCAGTCCCGCAACAAGTGCACCGCCCAGTGGGCGCTGACATTAATTCCGTAACAGCCCTTAAGCGGTTTTCCCTCGGCACATTTGGCCCGCGGTCAATCCGATGGGGTCAATCCGATGGGTGTCAATCCGACGGTGTCAATCCGACGGCGTCCGTCAATCCGACGGGGTCCGTCAATCCGACGGGGTCCGTCAATCCGACGGGGTCAGGTCGTTACATATCAACATTGGTGTCAATCCGACGGGGTCAGGTCGTTACATATCAACATTGAATGGTCAATCCGACGGGGTCAGGTCGTTACATATCAACATTGATGTCAATCCGACGGGGTCATGTCAATCCGACGGGAGTCAATCCGACGGGGTCAGGTCGTTACATATCAACATTGAATTGATATGATTACTAGTCCAAGATTCGGATTATGGCTAGAACAGCGCGCATCGAATACCCTGGTGCGATCTATCATGTGATCAACCGGGGAAACTACCGGACGGACGTGTTTGGGTCGCTCGGAGCGGCCAAGGCATTTGTCCATACGTTGGAGGAAGCGGTGAGGCGCTATCGGTGGGAATTAGGCGCGTATGTCGTGATGCGAAACCACTTTCATTTGGCCTTACGCACGCCTGAACCGAACTTATCGGCAGGAATGCATTGGTTGCAGGCCACTTATGCGACCCGTTTTAATCGTATGCGGGGAGAAAACGGGCACTTGTTTCAGGGACGCTACCAGGCCCTGCATTTGGAGAATGAAGGGGTGTGGGCACGAGTCGCCGACTACATTCACCTTAACCCGCTTCGTGCTCAGGTCGTGGGACCCGAGTTTTTGGGGCAGTTTCGGTGGAGTAGTTTGCGTCATTTTGCGCAAAACCAACGATTTGAGGGACTTAATCCGAATGGTTGGCTGGCGACATGTGAGGAGGTAGATTCCATCACGGGTTGGCGGATCTACGAACAGCGCCTGCTGGATCATCATGCGCGAGAGATGCAACTCCCAAAGACGGAACGAGAATCCTGGTCAGTCGGTTGGGCAATTGGGTCCGATGACTGGAAACGGAGTCTGAGGAAACCCGACAGGGTTGACGCGTCGGTCGATCAAAAGTCGGAGTATCGCGACCCCA
>Ga0075118_10000233_pt1 | contig 57015 bp, 55 predicted proteins | sample AntAceMetag02UKE_FD_69794 | JGI IMG/M metagenome (GOLD analysis project Ga0075118, IMG submission 69794) | Saline lake microbial communities from Ace Lake, Antarctica - Antarctic Ace Lake Metagenome 02UKE | ecosystem: Environmental > Aquatic > Non-marine Saline and Alkaline > Saline | place...
ATATATTTTATTGGCAGAGAATTGATTATAAATGCCATCTGGCCAATGGTCATAAAAGCCATCTGGCCACTGATGAAATGGGTTATAGAGGGCTTCACCCAAAAATGAAAAAGCGTCCATCTAGTCAGTGCAGCAAGGCAGCTGAGCAGAACCACGCGGCATGAAGTCCCGGCATTAATCTTTAACAATTCTGGCTGTCTGTCCTTCTAAGCATTTATGAAACCCTTACTCCTGAGTTTTGTGATGATGATGTTGGTTGGCCTGGTTCAAGCGGAGGAAAGTCAGGAAGTAGATTTTCAACCTAGAACCAAAGCAGCATCCTTCGCTAATATGAGTGGGTTTTTCGTTAGTCGTGAACATGGCTTCATCGCCAAGTTCCACGGGAAAGTTGAAGCGATGGTAATTGAGACTGCCATCGGATCCTTGATCAGCTACGGTTCATTTGATGAAGGGAAGTTACTGCTCTATCAGATCAATGTGCATGATATTACTGCTTATCGTAAGTTGAATGCCTCCAGCGTTGATCTAATTAAGCGATTGATAAAATCCAATTTTGACGAGTATTGCATCGAGTCTGAAGCGAAGCAGATAAGGTCAGCGTGGAGCAAATTAACTAGCTGGCCAGCGATCGAGTTTTCTTGCTCCCACTATGGATTCTTGAGCGAAGGTGTTACTTCTTATAAAAGAGGGTATGCATTTCTTCGTGGATCGAAATTCTACAAGGTCACAGTTCATGGACTGCAATCAAATCAAGATCTGATTGATGCATCATTACGCTTCATGGCGTCATTAAGTTTCCCTGATGATCAAACTTTAAAAGCGATAGAAGAATAGCACCTCAATAACAGGTTATACTGATCTTCTGAGCTCTACGAATTCATCAGGCTGCATGAGAGAACTTGGTCACAACCCACGCCTCTTTTAGGTAATTTTTTAGAATCAGTTAAGTAGCTCTACCTCGACCCCCTAAATGACCAATTCATACACGACGTGTCCACGTCAGAGCGTTTCTGTCCTCAAAGTGATGCCGTGGTAGCCCTAGAGCATCAGAAGGCCTGAGGATGCACCTGCATGGGGTCTAAATTAGTTTTCAAGGCTATATCTATGCCATGACTAGCAGTCAGCTATAGGGCAACAATGTCTGCATAATCCTCCCCCATGATTTCAACGCAGAACTACTCCAAATGCAGGCGGCTTCGACTTGAATACTTCGCTCAAAACATGGGCTTCTGAGCATAATTCATGAGTCGGATACTGCCCGATCAAGATTCGTGACAAATTCGTGCCACCATGAGCAACAGAAAGAAGGTATCTAGTTTCCGAACGGTTCCGAATTGGCTACAAGGGTCTACCTCTGTAGATGACGGTATTAACCAATGAATAACGACTTACAAAACACGTCTTACCTGATTTCAACTCCCGCCACCTCCACCATTTCGTCATCAAGCCTCGTGCGTTTCTCCAAACTCGTGCGAGGCTTTTGCGTGTCATCTCGGGAGTCGAGCCGCGTGTCCGCGCTTTGCGCTCAAGCGGGTGTCAAGCTAGCCCGTCCTGGACTGAACAACTCCCGCCACGTCAACCACTTTAGCCTCAGCTAAGGCGGGCAACAAAGCCCCGCATGGTTCAATCCACGCGGGGCTTTTGTGTGTGGTCGCAGCGATCGCAATGCATGTGCGCATTTTTGTGCGATACCATGAGAAATAACACCATGGGGTTTCCCCGGATCAGACCAATAGCTGCGCTTTTCTGAACAGGACATGCGTAGCGATTCGGAATCGGATTCACTATACTAGCGCCACTTAGCGGCGGTGTATTCCGTCCCAAATTAAGCCTAAAATTCCCATGAAATCGAAAATCGTTTTGGCCGGCTTGTTTCTATTCGGTCTTCTATCGCCGACCTTTGGTCAGCTTACTGATACCTTCAGCGCCACTACATCAAATTGGGGCACCCCTACTGTGACTGCAGTCGGGCCACCCGCCAATGGTTCAAGTGGGGCATCTCTAACTCAGGACAATGGCAATACTCGGGTGGATTGGGCAGTTGCCTTGGCTGGTGCCTCGAATTCAAGTAATCTCTTCATGCCCCTGCAGTCCTATGGAGGCACCTACGATTCGGACTGGAGCATCTCGTTTGATATCGTTAATGGTTTTTCTGCAGGCACGGGCCAATCGGTGCAGATCGGTCTGATGGCGTTTAACGCTACGGGGTATTCCAGCAATTCAACGGCTGACTACCTCAAACTCGTCTTGGTGCAAGCAGATGCAAGCTACGGTGGTTTAGCTCAAGACAATGTGATCCACTATGGCAGTCATTCCAACACAGCTGCAGATCCCTACAGCACGACACCGTCGGCAGGTTCATCAGCTACTCTCAAACTCACTTACACAGCCGCTTCTAACATTCTAGCTGCTTACAATAATACTACCCTTCTGCACAGTTTTGGGATCGGAGGCTCTGGTGGCGACACCTCTCAAAACTGGGGTATGAGCGGAGATGATGGATTTGTGATCGGACTTTATGCCCAGGCTACCACCAATAGCTCGGGATCCGGGTTCACCTTACCTGCGGGATCAGCCTATGCGGACTCGTTTACTTCCACTGGACTAACGGCCGTTCCAGAACCCTCCACCTACGCTTTATTGTTCGGACTGGCAGGTCTCGGATTGGCTGTCTGGCGGAAGAAACATAGCTCCAAGGACTGAAGGGAAAGTAGAGTTTCCTCGAGTCTACCTGCCCCGAGTAGCGAATCGGGTGTCATGGCAATGCCGCCTATCCGCTTTAGTATCAGCGCAGGGTTTCGGCACGTCCGCGCTTCGTTAAAATCCCGAAACGCCTGTTTTTCGTCTCTGCGTTTCGAGATACAGGACATCCCCCTGATCTACATTCGCTAGATTGACGTCGGAACCGAGCTCTTTGAATAAACGATTCAGGACCTCGATCTTCAGCATACCTTCCGAACCGAGCCACCATCCCGGCAATTCAAAGATGAGCTGCTCCAGCTTGAACTCGTTATTCAGAGCCTCCACCAGGTCCACGCGAAGATCTTGCCCATCGAGTAAATCAGCGGCCTCGACAAATACCTTCCAAGCGCCCGCGTCCAAACATTGTCTGACATCTGCGACGAAGGGTCCGATCTCAGTGGCCGAGATTTTCGAGCCCACTTCTCCCAACACAACAAAACCGAAATCCTCCTTAGCTTTCCGGATCAATTCGGTCTTAAAGGCCGGCTCAAATGGAACGGTATTATCGGACACCTCAATCATCTGGAATCCGGCTTCACCCGCTTCTTTGAGAAAAATATCCTCAAGGCCTTTCCCCACGGCATATTCAAGAAACTGCCCACCGGGAAATGGCTTCACCCCGTAATTGCGATACGTTTCCAGTTTGGTCGTGAGCACGTCTTGATCGAGGAGACCGGATATCCCCACGGCGATTTTTGCCAAATCGATATACTCGCTCGATGTCCTTAAGAGATCTTCTTCGGCGGCGGGACCGATTCCCCAATCGATCAACATCGTCAGTCCCGACTCGCGAGGTTTTGCAGGACGAGAAGAGACGGGAATCCCGGAGAAAGCATGCGTAGAACTCATGATTCAACTAGACAGAAAAACACCGTGAACCGCGACAAGGATATTTAGCTAAACCACATCTCTTTGCGAAAAATCGATTAACCAGCTTCGCTTTTTCGATTAAGCACTTTGTATTACTCTCATGCAAAGCACTCTCGGATCTCCAAACGAAGTTCGTGCCGAGTGGTGCCAACACCTGTCCGCTTTGGTCACACCTCCGCTCGAAGCCATGGCGAATGGACGACTGCGCAAAGAGATGCCTAGAGAATGCGCTGAGGGTCGCGACGATTATTGTGCGACTGTCTGCCATCTGGAAATACTCGGACGCTCACTCGCCGGGATCGCACCTTGGCTCGAGCTTAAAAAAGCGCCGGAGAGCGAAGCCCAAGCACAACAAAGCCTGCAACAGTGGTCGCGCGACGCGATCACCCAAGGTCTCGATCCACAATCACCCGATGCGCTCCAATTCGACCATACGCGGCAAACCCTCGTCGATGCCGCGTTCCTCGCGCACGCCATGCTCCGTGCTCCAGAAGAGCTGTTCGCTCAACTGAACGCGACCACCCAAACACGCCTGATCGATGCACTGCGGATAACGCGTCAGTTTAAGCCGCACGATTGTAACTGGTTGCTCTTCTCCGCGATGGTCGAAGCCGCCTTGTTTCGGTTTACTGGCGAATGCCAAGACGAGGTAATCGACTACGCGATTACTCGCCACGAAGAGTGGTATCTCGGCGATGGCACCTATGGCGACGGGCCGGATCTGCATCACGATTACTACAACAGCTATGTAATCCAACCCATGCTGCTCGACATCCTCGAGACTGTCGCCACGCGAAACTCTGCTTGGGCCGATCTACTCCCCAAAGTTCACGCGCGAGCTAATCGCCACGCCGCAGTGCAAGAGAGCATGATTGCGGCCGACGGCACTTATCCTCCTCTCGGCCGGTCGATTGCGTATCGCGGCGGAGCGTTTCAACACCTCGCACAGATGGCATTGCGCGAAGAACTCCCGACCGATGTTTCTCCTGCACAAGTGCGCGGCGCACTCACCGCGATGATGCGACGCACGCTGGATGCGCCCGGCACCTTCGACGTAAATGGCTGGCTCCAAATCGGACTCGCTGGCCACCAGCCCGGTCTCGGCGAACGTTACATCAACACCGGCAGTCTCTATCTCTGCTCCACGATGTTTCTGCCTCTCGGTCTTCCAGTTGATGCGCCTTTCTGGTCACAGCCTGACGAACCATGGACCAGCGTGAAACTCTGGAGCGGACAAGACGCGCCCGCGGATCATGCGCTCGGTCATTGATTTTAATATCGAAACCTTTTTTAGAATATCGCCGAAAGTATCAGCACTTCGATTAGGCCGATAATCGAGATGGTCGAGAGCACCACGGTCCAGCTTTTGAATGTCGTGCGCGCATCCCAACCACACATGCGGCTGACCAACCAAAAGCCCGAATCGTTGGCCCATGATAAAACGATACTGCCATAGCCAATCGCCAAAAACACCCACACCGGATTCACGCCCCAGCCCGTTTCTCCCGCCGCCGCCGTGAGCATACCCGTAGCCGTGATCATCGCGACGGTGGCCGATCCTTGCGCGACTCTCACCACGGCTGCGAGGAGCCAGCCGAGCAACACGTAGTTGATCTGTCGGCCTTCCGCCAAGGTGGTCACGGCTTCTCCGATTCCTGCCTCACGCAACATCGCCCCAAAAGCCCCACCAGCGGCCGTAATCAGAATTATCGGACCGGAAAGTTCCAATGAGCGTCCAAGGATGGCGCGTAAAGAATCATCCGCCCCGCCCTTGCTTTTCAACGCGAGCGCAACCCCCGCGAGCATGCCCGCAAAAAGGGCCACGTATTTATTGCCCAGAAATGTGAGCCAAACCGGCGAGGTATCCGCGATGAGACCATGAATAGAAACGGCCCCGATCAGGATCAGCGGCAGAATCACTGGCAAAATCGAGAGTCCTAAACCCGGTAGCTCCGCATCGCTCCTCGCTACCGTAGATCCCCCATCGGGCATGGGCACCAAGACGCGATTCCCCACCCAACGCGATACCGCCAGCGCTCCGGCCGCCGGAATAATCGCGCACGCCAAGCCAGCCCCAATCGCTAGAGCCATACTAATACCCAACTCTTCCGCGACCAACAACGGTCCGGGTGTCGGTGGCACCGTGGAATGTGCAATCACGCCCCCAGCGCACAGCACCATCACGTAAAACAAATAATCTTTCCCCGTGCGCTTCGCCATCACGCGCGCCAACGGCAGGAGCAGTAAAAACACTGTGTCGAAAAACACCGGAATCGCGAGCACCAGACCCGCGATCAATAAGGCGATCCCCGCCCGTTTTTCACCCCATAATCGCAAGAGCGCATTCACCACTTTTTCAGCTCCACCACTCACCGTCAGGCATTCCCCGATCACCGCCGCCATCGCAATGATCACCGCAATACTTCCCGTCGAACGTCCCAAAGCTTCCATTGGCCGCTGCACCGAATCGATCAGCGAAAGTTCCCCCCAACCTCCGATTGACACGACCATCCCCACCGCAATTGCCGCTCCAATCAGCGCGAAGAACGGATGCACCTGCCACTTAGCGATCGCCAGCACGACAATCGCTACACCTACGGCCAAAGCGAGCATGGGGCCGCCAACCGGCGCGGTTTGAGCCAAGATCAATTCAAGGGAAGAGAAAGCTTTCATGGTCCGACGAAGGGGGTATTAAACCGGACAAAAACAAGGGGAAGAAGCTGCCAACATAAAACCGCATCCCTCTTGGTCAATCCCTAGCCCACCCCGTCATCACGGCACGACGTGCCCATTCCTATCGTGCTCGATTCTCTTAAACAGATCGCAAAGCACGACCAACTTATCCACATCTAGGCTTCACCCGCATGAATTCCGCCGCCGAGCCCAATCCCAAAACCACGGCCGTTCGCAAGACGCCATTTATTGATTCGACTCAGCTGCTCATGGATCCCGCAGCTCTCCGCACCCGCGCGACCGAACACGGCTATTTATTTTTCAAGCAACGCCTGCCCAAAGATGAACTGCTGGCCATGCGGGCCGGGATGCTCGCCATCGTGGATAAATATGGCTGGAGACAACCCGATCAAGATTCGTTGGGAGGTTTGATCGATGTCTCAGCTATCAATCGCCTGACCGAGGAGGAGATGCATCGCACTGATGTCGGCGTGACCGAGGCCGCTTATCACGATGTGCAGAAACTTGAGCGTTTTCATCGCCTGCCGCATCACCCGCGCTTATTGGAAATTTACCGCGCGCTCTTTGATCACGAAGTATTCGTCCATCCACGCCACATCGCCCGGATGATTACCCCGCACACTTGCATGGTGCCCACGCCGCCTCATCAAGATTTCCCCTACATCCAAGGCACGAGTAATACTTGGACTTGTTGGTTTCCCATCGGGGATTGCCCGCGCAGCCTCGGTGGACTGACGGTGCTTCAAGGCTCGCACAAGGGCGGTTATCTCCCCGTGCAACCCGCCAAAGGAGCCGGCGGTTTCGCCGTGCCACTCTGCCCCAAGGAAACCCACTGGGTCGAGGGAGACTACGAGCTCGGCGACATCCTCACCTTTCCCTGCCACACGATCCACAAAGCTCTGCGCTGTCAGTTCAAAGACCGCATCCGGCTCTCAATGGATGTGCGCTACCAACCCGCCAATGAACCTATAGACAACAGTTCGTTAAATCCCCACTGCTCGTTAACTTGGGATGAAATCTACGCAGACTGGCAGCACAACGATCTGAAATATTATTGGCGCCAACATCCCCTTCAAGTCAGCGCATGGGACACCGGTTATCTGCAACCCCGGCGTCGCATCTGCTAATGTAAGCCCCGCCATCCGCGCGATAATTTGGCGGTCAATCCGCCCTTACTAGTTGCCTGCGTGGCGCGCGATTTTTCTGAAGAGATCACGAAAGATCTCATCGCGCTGCATCACAATCGCCGTGCGGACAAAGTGCCGCGAAGTATCTACGCTGTAGGTGACTTGATCGGTCAGCACCGGGCTATGCGTCAAATGAGTGGGGACCCAAGCGGAATCAAGCAACCAGGCGATCACAGAAATATCCCAAATGATACGCGAACGACCAAAATGATCGTCCATGCATTCCAGATACACCTGCGCGAGGTAATCACCCAGCGCTCCTTGACCTTTCACATAGCGCTCAATCTCCGGCAAACTGGTTATCAGATGCGAAGCGACTGGTCGGCAGGGAATCTGCACCAAAGGAACTCCCGAATCGAACAACACGCGCGACGCATGCAGGTCCTGCCTCAAGTTAAACTCGCTGGCGCTGTGCCAATACGGTGCCGAGCCGCCCAACCAAACCACCACGATGCGCTCCACAATTTTTGGCTCCATCAAAATGGCCGACGCGACATTGGTTGGCGCCCCAATCGTGCCCACGTAAAGCGTCTCTTCTGAGGACATTGCTCGCCCCACCAGATCGCGCGCCGCTTCGCTTTCCACCGGTTGATCCGCAGCCGGTAGATAGCTTCGTGATCCCTTAAACACATAACCGTCGGGCGATACCTTGAGGAGATCAAGCAGACGCACGATCTCCTCATAACTGCGCTCCATTCCATCCTCCGGTCCGGTGGATCGCTCGTTGAAAAAGGGCGCGGCGTAAACCGCTTCGACCTGCAAGCGCTCCGGCGAGAGCAGCGCGTGCACCAATGCAAATTGATCATCGATCTCGTTATAAGTATCGGTATCCAAAACCATCCGCAGTTTGCCGGACTTGGGGGTGAGTTTTTCGAGACGTTCTTGTTCAGATAAAAGCATGGGAGTAAGAGGGTGGACCTATCTGGAAGGAGGCAGGCGCGGGCTGACAACGAGTTTATGCCCGATAACTATTCTTTAGTGGTTATGTGCTAAGCACGCCTCACGCGAGTCGATTGACGCGACCCCCCGATGTGTAGCATTGAATAGAACGTCTCCGCTGTATTTAACTCAACAGCCCTCTACCCTTTCATGAACCTACGCGATCAACATGTGCTCATTACCGGTGGTTCCAGTGGAATCGGCCTAGCCATCGCTCAACAAGCTGCGGCCGAAGGCGCCAAAGTCAGTTTGATCGCGCGCGACCAAGCGAAACTTGAGTCGGCGCGAGCCGAGATCGTGAAACACGCCCCGGCCTGTTTGGAAATCGTGACCGCCTCGGCCGATGTCTCTGTAGACGCCGAAGTGCAGGCCGCCCTCAAGACCGCCGAGGCCACTCACGGTCCGATTGATGTGCTGATCACATCGGCCGGAGTCGCGCAGGCGGGCTATTTCGAAGACATCCCAACCGAGGTTTTTAAGCGCACGATGGCGGTCAATTATTTCGGCACGCTCTACCCAATCAAAGCCGTGCTCCCCGCGATGCGAAAGCGCGGCCATGGCGCGATCTTACTCGTTTCATCGGGAGTCGGCCTCCACGGATTTTTTGGTTACACGCCATACGGCCCCACCAAGTTCGCCGTGCGTGGACTCGCGGAATCATTGCGCGCCGAAATGAAAGAGACCGGCGTGCAAATCAGTATCGTGTATCCGCCGGATACCGACACCCCGCAACTAACCGAGGAAGCCCGCACCAAACCACCCGAAACCAAAGCGCTCACCGCTCAGGGTGGAATCTGGTCCGCCGAAAACGTGGCGAAGCTCACGCTCAAAGGCCTCAAGCGCGGCCGCTTCTCCATCACCCCCGGAGTTCCGCTCACTCTACTCGCGTGGTTCCACAGCTTGCTCGCGCCAATCCTCTATTGGCATTTCGATCGCACCGCCAAAAAGGCCCGGCGATCAGAGAGCTAATCGATAACTATCTCTAGCTTTCCAACGAAGCGTGATACGCCACGAGATTGGAACCGGCGACTTTGATGCGGATGTATTTTCCTTTCAGCGACTCGAGGTCGGTCTGGTTTTTCCAGACTATCTCTTGATGCGAATCGTCACCGGTAACTGCGGTGCAATCGCCCAAGGCGTAATCCTCGAAATCTTTACTGTAGCCGGGTCTTTGAATCGAAATCTTAACTTCGCTCTTGCTGTGAAAATTCAGAAAGAGCCGTCCGCCGGGACACACAAAGGGTAAAGTCGTGAACATGCCATTGGACTCGGTTTGCTGCCCCACCAATCGGTTCTTTTTGAAAGTGGCAAATGACAAAGAAGGTCGCAGCGCCGCGACCTCTTCCGCATCGGATCGATCATGCCGAATGGGTGTGGAATAATAGTAAAAGCGATAGTCATCGCCGACCAAAACAGGCTCAGCCAATCCCACGTAAGCGCCACCGGCATCATAAGTGCCTGGCACTCCCGGTTCGAGCAGGTGCGCTCGCGAAGGCATCCGCGTCCATCTCAGATTATCACCGCTTTCGATCAGTTCGACCCATGTGGTTTGGGTGGTCAAATCATAGAGGTTTAGAAATCCCAACGTGCGTCCGGCCATCGGAAATGCGGATTGGCTATAGAAATTCGTGCCCGCGTGGTCGCCATGATCGGGAATAAACATCCACTCCGGTTCGCTCCAGTTTTGAAAGTCCGCGCTATGCATCAGCATCCGGCTGCGGTTGCTGCCAACCCGGTCTTTTAGAAATGCATAATAATGGCCCGTGCTTTTATCCTGCCACAGCGTCGAGGCATCTTGTGAAGGGAGGATCGTGCCAGTGGCGGTCCAATCCAAACCATCGGGCGAGACGAAGAGGCTATTGCCGTTGAGGTCGTCGTCCTCCGTATCGATGTGAAAGATCATCATCTTGTAGCGCCGCTGCGGATCGGGCTCGGCCATGTCTTCGATGACCGAGTTGGAGTCATTGTAGTAAGAGGCCCATTCAAACACGATGTTGTTGCCCGGAAACTGATCCTGAAAATGCAGATCCAAAGCAGGTCGCTTCCAGTTGAGACCATCGTCGGACTCCGCATAACACATCACGCAGTGATTCGATCCCTGCTCGGCATTATCGATCACGATCGCCCCTTCTTGAGCGCCGGGAAAATGCGCTCCATAGAAAAACTTAAATTTCCCATCCACCTCAGATCGAAAAACACTCCCCCAATTGACGCCCGATTCCTCCCACGGCTGCTGCGCCGTCATAATCGGGTTGAGCTCGGACTTTCTCAGCGGCTCGAATCGATCGTAGCAGTTCTCACGACCAGCGATGTTTCCGGGGCTAAAGAGAACCTCGCGCAAAATGCTCTGTTTGGAGGATGAGTTAGGTGGGGTTGTTTGGGACATAGGTAAACGTGTGAAAATTGAAAGTTAAACTAACCAGCGCTCAAGCCACGCAAACGCTTCGGCCTGCATCTCGCGATTGAACTGATGTCCCCCATCATACCAAGCGCATTTGAATCGCTCAGGCACTCCGGCGGAGTGGTAAACGTTGTTCAGAATTTTCTCCGCATCCTCCATCCCCTCGTGCGTGAAGAGCCCATCCTCGTGGGTGTTCATGACCATCGTCGCGCGTGGAGCACGCAGTCCGTAGATCTCGGAAAAATCGAGCTCGCGCGCCAAGTGCGGCACATAGCACATCCACGTATGCGTGTAGCTCTTGTTGAGCATGAAGTCGCGCCACGTGGTCATCATGCCAATGCACACCGCGCATTTCACGCGCTCGTCGAGACCCGCCAAATACACCGTGCGAATACCGCCCCCCGACAGACCACAAACCCCCACGCGATCCGCATCCACATCTGGCCGATCACAAAGCACATCGAGCGCCATTTTATCTTCATTGTAGAAAACACCCGGCCATGTGGTGCCTGCGCAAAACAGAGATTTCGCCATCACATGCTCATGCTGGCCCGCCCAAAGATCGTAAGCTTCGGTGCCCGCGGTCGATTCATCCGCGTCGTCCTTCAGCCCCCAATTAATCGCGTCCGGCACATCCGCCAATCGCACGCGCCGACTCCCAAACGTAAACGTATCATGCACCAGCACCACGTGACCACGCCGCGCGAGCTCGTTCACCCACGCCAAACCTCCGTAGTAATCATCGCAATGTTGCTGCACTCTCGGGTGCACGCCCGGACCGATCTGCGCGATCTTCTCCTTCCCGAAAAACTTAAACCCACCGTGATCGTGCAGCGCCAAAACTCCCGGTAATGATCTGGTGGCGCCGACCGGTTTGAAAACCCAAGCCTGCGTCGGCTCACCCGCCGGCTGTGTCCACGAGAGTTCTTCGATCTCTAAGCCATCGTATTCGAAACGCCGTAAAACAGTTGGCTTCGGTGTCTGCTTCGGCGGTGGCGCCATGCACTCCAGCACCCGCGCGCGAGCCGCCTCGCGACGAGATTCAAATTCATCAGCCGGACAATCCTGCAGTGACAACGCACTCGGCTCCGTCGGTAGCATCGAAGCGGCCCAAGGTCCGTAAGCGCCGATCATGTTTTTCATCGAATAATGAGTGGGGATCGGTGCGCTTGATCGGTCGCAGAGTTACGCGAGCAGCGAAGCCGAATCGCTTTCGAGATAAAGCGTGGCGTGGGATTGCTTGCGCAGAAAACTACCCGGACATGCCGGCGAGATCGGACCTTCGAGCGAATCTTTCACGGCCTGCGCTTTACGCGTCTCCGGCACCACCGCGATCATACGACCCACTTTGCAAAGCGTCGGGATCGTGAGTGTGATCGCATACATTGGCACAGCATCGAGATTCGGGAAATGCCCCTCGCCCACTTGCTGGCTGCGGCACTTCTCATCGAGCTTCACGATCTTAATCACTTCAGGATCTTCAAACTCAGCTACGGCCGGATCGTTAAAAGCGATGTGACCATTTTCCCCGATACCCAAACAGCACATGTCGATCGGCGCAGATTCCATCGCATCCACATAAGCGCGGATCGCCTTGAGCGGCTCCATCGCATCGCCTTCGAGAAAGTGCGCCTCAGCCGGATTTACGACATCGAAGACACGCTCCTTTAAATACTTCCGGAATGAAGCGGTATGCGTCATCGGCATACCGAGATATTCATCCATGTGAAACAGCGCGACCTTGCTCCAATCGATGTCGGGCAACTTCGTGAGTTTCTCCAAAAACAAATCCTGTGAATTGCCGGTCGCGATAATCGCGCGAGCCGAGCCACGCTGCGCAATCGCCTCGCGTAAGACATTAGCCGCATCATCAGCCGCGGCCGACGCCATCTCGGCCAGCGCATCGAAACGACGCACCTGCAATTGATCCACTTGGTAAGAATTTTCGGAGGAGTTGCTCATAATGAAAGTATCTCCTGATTCCTCCGTTAAACTCGCCCCGTGACAATGGAAATCTCCACCACCGGATCATTCGTCACGCATCAGCCGCAAATATTCGTCCGCTAAGCGATGCCCCAACTTCAATTGCGAGGGGGCATCGTAATGCACGTGATCGAGCAATGTGAGATCATCAGCATCGACCAGCGTCACTCGCGAATCAGCCGAAGCGACATTTCGCTGAGCTTGCCGGACAATCTCGGCATCTGCCATCGCCGGGTTGGCTTTGCCGTCACCCGTAAGCACGAGCAGGATCGGCATGTCGGGACAATTCAGATCAGCTCGCATCCACTCAAACAGACGCTGCAAATTCTCTTCGTAAGCTTCCGCCCACTCACGTCGCGTCGCGTCACCCTCTCCCTGACACCAGATCAAAGCTTCGATCTCGTATGATTCCTCGGCCGCATCCATTCGCTCCTGAGCTGCTCGGGCTTGATCGATAAAATCGCGGTAGAGCAGCTTCCCCGTCGCTGCGAAAGGATGCCAATCCTCAGCCAAGTTCGTCGCGCCGCGACCGTGTTTTATAAACACCATCGGTTCGCGCGGACCCGCTGCAACCAAACCGCGACCGAACCCTATCTCCGGTCCAAAGTGAGCACACACGATTCCTTCATGCTCAGGCGATACGCCAAGCGGCACGCAACCCTGCGAACGATGAGGCGTCATCACATCGCGCGCAAAACTACACACGTAATCCATGCGAATCGCCGACTCTCCTGCGGCCGCACCGGCCTCCGCGCCGGGAGCGCGGCCAGCCAGATTGGACTGACCTGCGAGAAGGAAAAGTTTCATCCCCTCGATCAGTAGACAGAGCGCATCACATGGCGAGGAATTGCCGCTCAGATGCCGATTCATGTTTTGGGTAGTCGGAAGTTGCCGCTCCCCCTTCTTATCTATTCAGATGAGAGTTCACGTATCCCTATGAAAATTGCCGCCGTCGCCAAACCCGAATCTGACACCAATCTCCGCACCCTCGCCCAGATCGGCGTCGAGCATCAGTGCTTCTATGGCATGGCAGGTATGCCAACCACCCTGGACGGACTCAAAGCTGCGCAACAAAAGGCCGAGCGTAACGGTTTGAAGCTTTCGGTCGTCGAAGGCGGTCCTCCCATCGATCTCATCGTGCTCGGCAAAGACGGACGCGATGCGCAGATCGAAACTTACAAGCACGCGCTCGGCAATATGGGCAAACTCGGCATCAACACACTGTGCTATAACTTCATGCCGCAGATCACCGAAGATGCGATGGTCATCCGCACGTCATTCGAGACCCCCGAACGTGGCGGTGCTCATACCAGTAGTTTCAAATTCGAAGGATCCGACAATGACCGCATGACTGATGAGGGCACGACGACCGACGAGCAGATGTGGGACAACCTCGACTACTTCTTAAAGGCGATCATCCCCGCCGCCGAAGCCGCCGAAGTAAACCTCGCGATGCATCCCGATGATCCTCCGCTTTCCCCGATGTGGAATCTCTCCCGCATCATGCGCAGCGTGGAAAATTACGATCGGCTCTTCGCGATGCACCCAAGCCCAGTCAATGGGCTCACGTTCTGCCAAGGCTGTTTCGCTGAACTCGGCGTCGATATCGACGCCACGATTCGCCACTTCGCGAAACGCATTCACTTCGTCCACTTCCGTGACGTCGCTGGCACGTTGAATGATTTTCACGAGACTTTCCCTGACAACGGGCCAACCGACATGGTGAAGATGTTTCAGACCTACAAGGACATCGGCTATGAAGGATTTATTCGTGTCGATCATGTGCCGCAGCTCGCCATCGAATCGGCATCCGGTGAAGGCTATGGATTGCCCGGACACATTTTCGCCATCGGCTATTTGAAGGGCTTGATGGAACCCATCTTCGGAAAAACCGGACACCAACCCAGCTCGTGAAAGTCGCGCTCGCGCAGTTTATCTACGAGAGCAACACCTTCAATCCGGTGGAGGCCGGACTCGAATTCTTCACCAAACAGGGCATCTGGCTCACCGAGTCTGATGCGATTCGCGATTGGGCGCAGAGCAGCGATTCGCAATTGCGCGGCAGCCTCGAAGCGCTCGGCAAATCGAAGTGTGAAACCGTGCCCGCCTTCGTCGCCATGTGCGGCACGCCGGGAGGTCGCTTGACTCGCGAGTGCTACCAAACCGTGCGCGAAACGTTTCGCGAGAGCCTTAGGCGTGCGATGCCCGTTGATGCCATGGTGCTCCACTTACACGGTGCGGTGTGCGCTGCGGGCGAAGACGATGTCGAAGGCGATCTGCTCGCCATGGTGCGTGAAGAACTTGGATTCACCGGTCGCGTCATAGTCTCGCTTGATCTCCACGCGAATGTGACTGAGCGCATGCTTCAACACGCCGATGTGATCACGGCCTACCGAACATTTCCACACATGGATTTCCGTGAAACCGGCACGCGGGCTGCGCAACTTCTGCTTGATGATTCAAGTGCGACCACCCGCACGATTGCGAAACTCGCCACACTGATCCCGCCGACCGCAACTGATCATCGCCACGGAAATTTTGCCGCGATCTTGCTACGCGCTCGCGAGCTCGAATCCGCTCCCGACATCATCGAGGTGAGTCTATTCCCTGTGCAGCCCTGGCTCGATATTGAAGGCTTGGGCACCAGCGTCGTCGTTACTGCGACCAGCGCTGAATCAGGCGCACGCGTCGCACGCCAACTCGCCGACGAATGGTATGCGCAACGCGATACTTGGGATACCGGGCTACTCGATTGGCATACGATCATCGCCACACTTTCAGGCCCGCCTACGAATCCATGGTTGCTCGTCGATACGGCCGACGCGACCACCGGCGGAAGCGATGGCACCAGCGCAGAAGCGATTGAGAAACTCTGGTCACATCGAGAAACACTGCCCGGAGAAGTTCTCCTTTGGGTCGTTGATCCAGAGGCAGTGGCCAGTGCGATCAGTGGCGAGACGCGATTACAGCTCGGCTCTTCGCGATTCAATGTGGACGGCAAAATTACTTTCAGCGGCGAGTGTCGATTCCGTCCCCGAGGTCGCGCCTACACGGGCCAAGAGTTTTCCTGCGGACGCGCTCTCGTGCTCACAGCAGGGAAATTACAAATCGTCGTCACCGAACAAGGCTGCCTCTGCGCCGATCCCGCGTTTTACGAATGCCTTAGTCTCGCTCCCGAAGCAGCGCTAGCGGTGCAGGTAAAAAGCCACATGGGTTGGCAGGCCGGTTACGAAGTCGGGCCGGAGCGCGGACTGCGTTTTGATGGCCCCGGCTGCACGACTTTAAACTTTGTGCGATTGCCATACTCCGGCGCGCGTCATGAACTTTTCCCTTTCAACGATTCACCCGCAAACCCCGTTATTCTATGGCAATCGATCTGACTGATAAAGTATGTCTCATCACCGGCGCTGATGAAGGTCTCGGCTTCGGCACCGCAAAAGGCTTTCTTAAACGTGGCGCCAAAGTGGCCGCCGGTTTACTCAATCCCGATGAATTCGCGAGCCGCCTCGCCCCTGCCTTCACAGTGAAGATGGATGTGACTAAGCCCGAGGAGGTCGAAGCCGCCGTCGCACAAGTCGTCGCCCACTACGGGCGGATCGATGTGCTCATCAACAACGCCGGCATCTACCCACGCCTCGCCGCCGATGAAATGACTTTCGACGATTACAAAGCGTTGCGGGAAATTAATCTCGATGGCTCGTGGCGTTGCTGCCTCGCGGTGATCCCTCATTTCAAAAAACAAGGCAGCGGTGTGATCATCAATACCGGGAGTATCACCCTGCGCATGGGCATGGCCAATCTCGCTCACTACGAATCCACCAAAGGCGGCATCCTCGGCATGACGCGTGGACTCGCTCGCGACCTCGGTAAATATGGTATCCGCGTGAACTGCCTGCATCTCGGTGCCGTCAAAACCGAAGGTGAAGACCGCCTCGGAGTAGATCCCGCCATCCAACTTGCGAAACTAGAAGAGAAACAATGTCTCCCAGGTCGACTCACTCCTGAAACCGTTGAACCCAACTTCGCCTACTTCGCCTCAGACGACAGCCGCGACATCACCGGACAAAGCCTCACCATCGACCGCGGCTGGGTCCACGACTGATCCCGAAATCGCTCTCTTACCTCCTTATCTTACTCTTTCTCAAACTCCCGCGCGAAAACCCATCACGTCAACTATTAGTTGACGTGTAATTTCCCCTCAGGTTCGGCATTCTCGATTCCGAATTTCACCCTTCTTATTTCACCCTTCTCCCTTCAAATGCCTGCTCCTACTAAAATCGTCGATTCACACCAACACGTGCGCTGGCATCAGCGCGATGAGCACGGGCTGATTGCTGACATGGATGCGCACGATATTTCCTATGCATGGCTGCTCACCTGGCAGCTGAGTGCCACCGATCAGGCTCCGGAATATAACTACGCGCTCAATCCCGAGCTCTTCCTGCCCGACGGTTCGCATCCGGGGATTCCGCTTTCGGAACTTCTCGAAACCAAAGTTCAATACCCCTCGCGTTTCGTCGTAGGTTTCTGCCCGCACCCCAATTGGGCCCAAGCCCCCGGCATCCTCGAAGCCGCTTACAACATGCACGGCGTGCGCGTTTGCGGTGAATGGAAATTTCGCGTGCCCTTCGACGATCCACGTTGCCTCGCCATCTTCCAAAAGGCCGGCGAACTCAAAATGCCTGTCGTGCTCCATCTGGACGTGCCCACCCTTCCAGATCCCGAAACCGGCGAAGCTGTTTTCCAACCGCTCTGGTATGGCGGTCGCATCGCGTCGCTCGAAAACGCACTCAAGGCCTGCCCCAACACCAACTTCATCGGCCATGCTCCCGGCTTCTGGCGCGAGATCAGCGGCGATGCGGATGCCGATACCAACAACTATCCCAACGGTCCGATCACCCCCGGCGGTCGCCTCTTCGAAGTGTTCGACACTCATCCCAATCTCTACGCCGATATGTCGGCCGGTTCAGGTCTCACCGCCCTCAAACGCGATCCCGAACACGCCGTCTCGTTCGTCACCCGTTACGCCGATCGCCTCCTCTTCGGCCGCGATTACTACGAGCAAGACCTGCACAACTTTCTGCAAACACTCCCGCTCTCCCAAGAAGTGATTGAGAAGATCTACTGGCAAAACGCCGAACGCCTCGTCGCCCCGCCAGCATAACTCTCTGAGTGTGGGATACACCTTCCACATCTAGTCCATGATTGAAACCAATCTACTCCTACTCAGCGGCACGGGAGGTTATCATACTTACCGGATTCCAGCTGCGATCGTCACAGCGCAAGGAACCGTGGTTCTGGTGGTCGAGGGACGCCGCGACAGTGAATCCGATTTCGCGGAGACCGCTCTGCTCTGCTTGCGCAGCGAAGATGGCGGCAATACTTGGAGCACTCCCCAAGTTATCTGGGAAGAGCACTCAGCCGAAGGCGATGTCACCTGCGGCAATCCCACGATTGTTGAGGATGTCACCACGCACCGCATTTGGTTGGCGTTCACTCGGAACAATGAGCGCGCCTTCGTCACCTCCAGTGATGATGAAGCGAAATCATGGGCGGCAGCCCGGGACATCTCCGCCGAGGTGAATCCGGAAAATTGGCCCCGTTATTGGATTGGGCCGGGACATGGCATCCAGCTCACCCAAGGCGCTCATCAAGGGCGGCTTATCTTCCCCAGTTACCACATTGCGCAAACAGGTGCGATGCGCGCTCACATGATCTACAGCGATGATCACGGCCAAACTTGGATCACCGGAAAACCCATCGAGCATAGTGATCAAATCGATCTCGCCGAAGTCACCTCGCCTCCAGGCTGGTGGCCTCAACCTATCATCTGGCATGGCTGTGAATGTATGGCCGTGGAGACCACCGATGGGCGGCTCTATCTGACTAATCGCAATTACCCCAATTATCGAAAGTCCAAAACTTTCTCCTGGAGTAACGACGGCGGCGCGACGTGGAGCCCCGTTGAGTTAACCACCCAGATTCCCGGAGTGAGTTGCCAAGCCAGCATCCTACGTTTGCCAGCCACTCATGATCAAAGCACCCCGCCTCGATATCTGATATCGTCGATTAAATTCCCCCACGTCTATACTCCACCCCCCGAACAGCAGCGGAGTAAGCTTAATCTCTATATCAGTGACGACGAATGCGCGACATGGCGGCCATCCCTTGTGATCGAACCCGGCCACGCTGCCTATTCCGATCTGGTCGCACTTCCTGATGGCACGATTCTCTGCTTTTACGAAGGAGGCGAAAAGTCTCCTTACGAATCCATTTTCCTTGCGCGCTTCGACCAAGCTTCGATCACGTGACCTCGAACAGGCCGTTTCATTCGTAACAAGCTACGCCAATCGTCTCCCTGTAAAGGCAGGCTGGAGCATCAAATCAGCACGAGTTGGGTCAACGCTACTTGAGACGGGCAAAAAGCACGCGCGGAGTGCGGGTGCCGGGTCGCACTTCTCCATTCACGATGGCCCATCCACCTTGCCACTCCACCACCGGCGCCACGATTGGAGGCCAGATACCGGCATTGGGATCACGGGCCGGATCTGGTCCCGGATCATGGGGGAGTTGATCCATTTCCGCCCATCCATCTCGAATCAGATCATATCCATAAACAGCGGGAGGAAAGCCTGGGTGCTTATCCTGCAGTGGTGGGGTTGTTTTGAGATATTTCCCGTCATCACCACCCAACACGAAGAGATGAGAGGCACCTAGAGTCGGCGCCGGAGAAGGGGTTGCCTGAAGTGCCATGGGGATATCCGCCAGGCGGGTCCATCCTTGGCCGGGAGAATAGCGCCATGAATCAAACAAGTATTCCCGCTCCAATCCCTCGCCTCCCTCGCCGTCCACCAAGTTCAACCCGCTGAACAAATAAAAATCACCGCCCAAAGATCCGACCGTCGCCAGCATTCTTGGTTTTCCGGGCCAAGGTTCGACTTGCCGCCACTCGCGCTGCGCCGGAGCAACATCGAGATCGAGCGCCAACAGTTGTCCGACCGGCTTTGCCTCAGGCTCATTGACTCCACCGGCAATATACACCGTTCGATCAATCAGCATCCCACTGGAATAGTGCAGTGGAGCCGGTAGCGCAGGCCACGACTCCGTGACAACATCGTCGCCGATCAGACGCATCAGGAATACCTCATCGGTGGGCTCATCCTGATTAGAACCACCAACACAAAGCACTCCTTCGGGGATGGTAACCGAGACCCCATAGGCACGCGGCTGGGGTAACTTCCCGGCCAAACTCCATTCACCAGTCGGACTGCTCAGTTTGAAAATGCGATCATGCCAGATTTTCGTAGACCCTTTCCACACCGACTCGCCAGGGATATCCGGTCGGATATTAGTCCCACCAGCGACCAGCAGTGCACCTTCACTCACCCCGGCAAAAGGAGCGGCAAATCCCACCGGATCGGGCAACACGGGAAGCTCACTCCAATCAAAGACTCCTTCTGCGCCACTAGATATTACTGACATCGTTATCAAAAAGCCGAACCGGCTTGTTTAGGATATTTAATCGGTGCGACTAAGACACTGTTTCGGTGAAAATGCTGAACTGGTAGCGCCTCGTAAACTCACTTCACCTCGCGCTGACCACCCAGTTGAGCGCCGAAGTAGCCCGAGCCCACGATCACCAGAATACAACCGGACCAGAACCAAGCCGGATGTGGAAACGCATTCAAATTCATGAGTGCCGCGATCAACATCAAGACGGTGACAAACAGACCCTGACGAGCCGGTCCGTCGGAAACCGCAATTTTAGCGCCGACAAAAGCGCCGGTCATCGTGCCCACCGCATAAGAGAGCAACACCATGAGCAATGCTCCGGTCGGAGCATTCAGCATCAACTCGGCCAGCACCTCAGGGTCGTTAAAATCCGTCCCCGGAGGAGCCGGATACATCTGGTGCGACATGGCCTGCACGATCACGGTCAACACTACCGCCACAAACGTGCCGGCCATGATCGAAAGAATATTACGAATGAGGTTATTCATGGGGAAACAAAGTTGCACGCACCCTGAGCACCACATCGCCACGCCGCAAACAGTAATAGATCATGTAGCCACGGGCATAAGCGATTGGAGGTAGGGCGAACCCTCCGGGTGAGCCGCAACATCCACGACAAACGGATGGTCAGGAGACCGACCCTCCGTTCCTGATTTCCAGCTTTCCACATTCAATCTTCACCATTCTCAACCGATCAGTGATTCCACGCCGAGGCTGTATCGGCGATCATCTGCTGCAACATCGGAAACCGCACCTCGCCGTAGTTAATCGCATAGCGCAGCTTCCCGTCGCGAAACACCCACGTCGTCGGCACCCACGAAATCGGCAAATCCATAAAGTATTCAATACTGCCCGGCCCCTTGCGCACCGCATTAGGATGATGCAGCAGTTTCAGATTCGGCTGCTCGCCCACCCCGTGCTCTGCGAGATAAGTCACGCCATCATCACTACTCCGCACCGTCACAAAGACGAACTGCACGTTGGGGTTCGCGGCGATAAACCCCGCCCAGCCATCGCCCTCATCTTCCGCCCGACTATTCGGACACCACGGCGCCCACAACCGCACCACCGTGATCTGCGATTTCGCCACCTCAGCCCCCACTTCTTCCACTACCATCCAACCCGAGTGCTCCGCGAAGAGCGAGGAAGCCAATAGCACGAACAAAGTTAGCAGACGTTTCATCCCGCCACCGTAGTTCAAAACTAAACCAAGGAAACCACGGATTCATACGGATCGAAAACCCGGAAATGAAAGCACTGCTGCGATACTAGAAAGGGCCTAACGACTAATCCACGTAATGATCGCTAATCTGTATCTATGTTTATCTGTGCAATCTGTGGTTTAAATTCTGGTCATCATCGTCGCGGTCGTCGCGAGACCCTTCTAGTAGCTCCACGGCCACTCCCTATCCACAATCGATGTCTCGCGACGGATCAAAGACGGTCATCCTGCGGGAATTGTGAGCTAAATTAGCGCAGCGGAAAATTTTCTAGAGTGCAGTCACGATTCACGCTTGCACGGCGTGCTGGGAGCGTTGCACTCGGCTCTCTTTTCATGGCAGACACCACTTCTCCCAACCCCGAGCACGTGCTTCGCATTGCTGAGGAACTTTCTCTTAACGTCCACCAGATCGCGGCTACCGCACAGCTCTTTGCCGAAGGAGCTACCGTGCCGTTTATCGCCCGCTACCGCAAGGAAGCCACTGGCGAGCTCGATGAAGTGCAGGTGATGGCGATTCGCGATCGCTTGGAACAGATGAAACAAATCGATGATCGGCGCGCCACGATCCTCGCCTCGTTGAAAGATCGTAACCTGCTCACCCCCGAGCTCGAAAAGTCGATCAACGCTGCCGAAACACTCACCAAGCTTGAGGATATCTATCTCCCCTACCGTCCGAAGAAACGCACCCGCGCGACCATCGCCAAAGAAAAGGGTCTCGAACCACTCTCTGAGCTGCTTTGGGCGCAAGACCCGTCAACCGATGTTGCCGCGGCTTCAGCCGCGCTAGTCGGTCACGAATACATCCTCGATGACGGCAAGGATACCGCCGGAAAAATCGAGGCCGCCGATGATGCGTTGGCCGGTGCCCGCGACATCCTCGCCGAACGAATCAGCGACGACGCCCAAGCGCGTGAAAAGCTGCGCACCCTTTACCGTTCGCAGGCCGTCGTCTCGTCGAAAGTCATGATGGGCAAAGAGACCGAAGGCGCGAAATTCAAAGACTACTTCGATTGGAACGAGTCGCTCGCCAAGGCACCTTCGCACCGAATTCTGGCGATGCGTCGCGGTGAAAAAGAGCTCTGCATCATCATGCGGATCACCCTGCCCGACGAGACTTCAGGGCTCGCCGCAGTAGAACCGATTTTCGTGAACAACGATTCACCCGCGGCCGCGCAAGTGCGGCTCGCCGTGCAAGAGTCGTGCAAGCGCCTGCTCTTCCCCGCTCTCGAAACGGAGATGCGGCTCGATTCGAAAAAGCGGGCCGATGCCGATGGCATCAAAGTCTTCACCGACAATCTGCGCGAGCTGCTCCTCGCCGCGCCTCTCGGTCAAAAAGCCGTCATGGCGATCGATCCCGGATTCCGCACCGGCTGCAAAGTCGTGCTGCTCGATCGCCAAGGGAAACTGCTCCACAACGATGTGATCTATCCTGATCGCATGGAGGTCGATTCCGCTGACAAGGTTCGCGGTTTCATTCAACATTTCAACGTCGAGGCCATCGCGATCGGAAATGGCACCGCTGGACGAGAAACGGAAACATTCATCCGCGGGCTCAAACTACCGGCGAACATTCAAGTCGTCATGGTCAACGAATCCGGCGCCTCCATCTACTCCGCCAGTGCAGTCGCACGGGAAGAGTTTCCCGATCACGATCTCACCGTGCGTGGCGCCGTTTCGATTGGCCGTCGTTTGATGGATCCGCTCGCCGAACTCGTGAAGCTCGATCCGAAAAGCATCGGCGTGGGGCAATACCAACACGACGTCGATCAATACGCGCTCAAGCGTTCGCTCGATGATACGGTGGTGAGCTCGGTGAATGGCGTGGGCGTGGAGCTCAACACCGCCTCGAAAGAATTGCTCAGTTATGTTTCCGGTCTCAGCAGCACGACCGCGGCGGCGATCGTGGCGCGACGTGATGAGGAAGGGCCTTTTAATTCGCGCAGTGAACTTCTCGAAGTCGCGCGGCTTGGCCCCAAGGCTTTCGAACAGGCGGCCGGGTTCCTGCGGATTCGCGGTGGGGCCCATCCGCTCGACGCGAGCGCGGTGCACCCGGAGCGTTATGCGCTCGTCGAAAAGATGGCCACCGATCTTGGAGCCACCGTTGAAGAGTTGATCGGCAGCGCTTCACTACGCGCCAAACTCAATCTCGAGAGCTACGTGACCGATGAAGTCGGCCTACCCACGCTCAACGACATCATCGACGAACTCGCCAAACCCGGACGCGACCCACGGCAGCAGTTCGAAGCGTTTAGCTTTCAAGAAGGCGTCAACAAACCCGAAGACCTCAAGAGCGGTATGCGCCTTCCCGGTATCGTGACCAACGTGACCGCTTTCGGTGCGTTTGTAGATGTGGGTGTGCATCAAGACGGCCTCGTGCATGTGAGCCAGCTCGCGGACAACTTCGTGAAAGATCCTTCTGAAATCGTGAAGCCAGGGCAGAAGGTCAGTGTCACCGTCACCGAAATCGATCTCGCCCGGAACCGCATCGCGTTGAGCATGCGGAGCAAACCAGAAGTCGGTTCGCGTTCCGGTGGAGGACCAAACACTTCGCGTCAATCACCCGGTTCGCGTGGCGACTCCCCACGCAATCGCAACCAGTCGGATAGCCCTTCACCGACACCCAAACCAAGCAAGTCGGTCAATGACGATTGGTTCAGTGCGGCGATGAACAAAAAGCGCTAAAAGCAAACCTCACCGAACTAGAATCCGGCTTGATCTTTGTAAGCAACATTTCGCATTCTCGTGCATCTAACTAACTGTATGAACAACGACATCACCCCTGAAATTCTCGCTGAAAAAGTAATCGTAAGCGGGATCCATGTTGAACTGACCGAGGCTCTCAAGAATGCCGCCCTGACTCAGGCGAGCAAACTTCTGCGGCACAATGAGCATATCGTCCGAATCCGGATCGATATCGAGCACGACAAAACCAAAGGCAGTGGAGATGAATATGGTGCGAAGGGGCTGATCGAAATCAGCGGCCCTGATCTCATCGCCAGCGCCACCAGTGAAGATGCCTACAAGTCGATCGACTTGCTCGCGGATAAGCTGGGCCGACTCGTCCGTCGTCGCCACCGCAAGCGCGTGGCCACTCGCAACGATGTTCGCAACCAGGCGCCGAAGCTGAAGGACGGCGAAGTCTAACGTATTTAGGGTTTTCAGAGCTTGCCGGCTCCAGCTGGCAAGCTCGTCCAAATGGCTTCAGAACACGACTGCGGTTAGCCCACCCACGCGAGGGCGAAACGTAACCAGAGCGGGATCGCGAATATCCCCACCACCACTGTAGCGATTACGACGCGTGCTGCGACCAGCGGGTGGCCACCATAGTGCTTCACGAGCACGATCGGCAAGAAGGCCGCCGGCATAACCGCCTGCACCATGATCACATGACGCAGGTCTTCCGTGAATGGGCCGTAGCGCGCGAGCAGGAGCATCAAGAATGTGAGCCCGCCCAATCGCAGGCCGATCGCACCGAGCGTCGCTCGCAGATCAAACAGTTCGGACGGTTTGCGAAACAACTGCTCTGCCAGCGTCGCACCGCTCAGGATCAGCCCCATCGGAATCGCACAGGCCGCGAGCGCGTGCACCACCGCGACCAGCGCATACGGCACCAGATCGGACCAACCGAATAGATTCACCGAAATCGAAATGATCAGCGCAAAGACGGGCGTGCTCAGAATCTTGCTCCATCCCGTCTTCAGCGATTCGCCGGATAACACGAGAATCCCCACCACCCAAATCGCGATCTCGCAGCCGACGTTGTGCACAAATAACACTCCAAGCGTCTCGCTCCCAAACAGCTCCTCTACCACCGGCACGGTGATGTAGGAGTAATTATAAATCCCCACCGTAAACGCGAAGGTGCGCAGCCCGCTGCCCTGCGTGAAACCGATTAGCTTCCCCACCGTGTAACAAATCCCCATCCCCGCCGCCATCGTGCCGAATCCGACAATAGGAGCCCACCCGAGATTGGATGGCTCGCGCAATGCGGGATTGGCGTAAACGTTTTCGAAGATGATGCACGGGTAGAGCACATTTACGACCAGCTTCAGCAGGCTCTCATCCGCGACCGGGTTGAGCGCATTCACCTTCCGCATAAACACGCCAATCGCCATCACCCCGAAGACGGGCAGGATCAGCATGAAAAGTTGGAGGTAGGAAGTCATGAGATTGTCATTGCGAGGAAGCCGCGAAGCGGATGACGAGGCAATCCATCTGGGTGGATCGCCACGCCCGACTCCGTCGGTCTCGCGATGACAGATAAGCGCTACCAGTTAGAAGTTCACTGAAATGATTCATCATGATCTTCCTCAAAATGACAATCAATCGGCCATCGCCAGACCGGCCAAATATCCAGTCGTCCACGCGGCTTGAAAGTTAAACCCGCCCGTCACACCGTCGATGTCGAGCACCTCACCCGCAAAGAATAGCCCCGGGCACACTTTGCTTTCCATCGTCTTAAAATCGATTTCACACAGGCGCACGCCACCGCAGGTCACGAACTCTTCCTTATTCATGCTCTTGCCGACCACGTTAAACTCAGCCGCGCAGAGTCCATTCGCCAAAGCCTTCAAAGCCGCGCCTGCCACTCCCGCCCATTGCGTGGAAAGTTCGATCTTATAAGTCGTTAACTGGCGCTCCCAGAAACGTGCAGGCAAACCGAAGGGATTCCAGTTGCCCAATTGTTTCTTGGGCCGCTCGGTGCGTTGGCGATTAAGGATCGCGAGCAAACTTTCCACGGTGTGCTCAGGCACGAAATTGATGCGCAAAACGAATTCGTAGTTTTTGGCCGCCAGCTCGCGCGCGCCCCACGCAGAGAGTTTTAGAATCGCCGGGCCGCTTAATCCCCAGTGCGTGATCAGCAGCGGGCCGCCTTCCTTCAGTTTTGTGCCCGGCACCGTCACGGCGACATCACTCACCGAGATTCCCGAAAGCCCGATCAGGCGTGAATCATCGATGTGAAACGTGAAGAGCGAGGGCACCGGCGGTTCAACTTCGTGGCCGAAATGCCGCGCGACCGTCAATCCGGCCGACGAGCGATTACCACCTGTGGCGATGAGTAGTTTCTCACAGCGAAATTCTGTGTCGTCGGTGAGCGTGACCCAAAATGACGAACCGTCTGTGCTCGCACCGGCCACTGGCTCCGCTTTGCGCACCCCACATTGCAGGACTATCTCCACGCCCGCATCTTCGGCGGCTTTCTGCAGGCAATCGACGATGGTCTCGGAATCATCGGTGATCGGAAACATCCGCCCATCGCCTTCGGTCTTCAGCTCCACGCTACGCTCCGCAAACCACGCAATCGTCTCGGTGGGCGACCAGCGGGTAAACGCCCCCCGCAACTCACGTCCACCGCGTGGGTAGCGTTTAACTAGCTCGCGCGGGTCGAAACACGCATGGGTGACATTGCAGCGACCTCCACCGGAGATGCGCACCTTCGCCAGAGGATGCGCCGTCGTCTCGTATAACGTCACGCGCGCCTCCGGATTGGCCTCAGCACAAGTAATCGCGGCGAAATAGCCCGCCGCTCCACCACCCACAACAACTACTCGTGATCCATTCATTCCGTGCAGCGTGGCGGGGGATCGCGTGGCGTCGAAAGGAAAGTATTAAGCGTTTCCTGTTTGCTATACACGTATATCCATTAACGGTGAACAAATGCTCGCCATCCGTTTGGATCAAGAAATCGAGGATCGCCTCACCCAGCTCGCCCATAAGACCGGACGGACCAAAACTTTCTACGCGCGGCAAGCCATTCTGGAGCATCTGGAGGATCTGGAAGATGCTCACCTCGCTCTGGATCGATTGAAGCGGCCCGAGCGCATCTATTCCGCAGCGGAGGTGAAGCGTGCCTTGGAGTTATAGTTTCGATGCCAGAGCGTTGGCCGAACTCGGCAAGCTGGATCGTCAGGCACAGATAGATATCATCGCCTATCTCGAAAAGCGGATTGCCACCAAAGATGATCCCCGACGTTTCGGCAAACCACTGAGGGCCGAACTCTCAGGATTGTGGCGGTATCGAGTGCATGACTATCGCCTTCTCTGCCAAGTGAAAGACAACCAGCTCCTCGTTTTGGTTGTCTCGGTCGGGCATCGAAAAAACATCTACGGCTGAGCTTCAGTGCGGCCATACCTGCAGCACCTAACATAGACCGCAAGCTTGCTCGCGAGCGGGCGGCCACCCTATCATTCCTTTGCAACGAAAATTGAGATGAATCTTTCGCAGCTTACCGTCATCGCCGTAGAAGTCATCGACTCGACGATTGCAGGCCTGCCGGATGAGATTCGCGAACTCGCGGAAAAGGTGCCCGTGCATTACCAGTCGCACCCCGACGAAACGGTGCAAGCCGAGGGATTCGATACGGATATTCTCGGGCTCTTCACGGGGCAGCCTTACGGAACGGAGTATCAATCGAATCACCCGGCGCCACCGCAGATCCTCCTCTATTTGGACAATATTTGGTCTTGGACGGGACGTGAGATCGCAGCGTTTAAGGAAGAAGTTCACCTCACTTATCTACATGAGCTCGGGCACTATTTCGGTTGGGATGAGGACGATCTGGCCGCGCGCGGGCTGGATTGAAGGGGAACCGATGTGAATACACGCTTTCCAAGACCCCACGGCCCTGCTTAGTTAAGGGCAAATCAACCCAGTCGCATGCACATGAAAAAGTTTTTCACTCTCACCCTTTTGGCCGCCCTCCTCACCTCTCCACTCTTCGGGCAGACAGCTGACCGCGCTGACTACGTCGAGCGCATCGAATCCTGTGAGGCCATTTTGCAGGAGTTCATGGCCGATCGCGAAATGTCGATTCCGGTGGATATTTTGCAGCGTGCACGTGGCATCATCATCGTGAATCAGTTCCGCGCCGGTCTCGTGCTCGGCGTCAACGATGGTTACGCCGTCGTGATGGTGCGCCGCCCCGACAACTCTTGGAGCCTCCCTGCTCTCCTCGCCGCTGGTGGCGGTAGCCTCGGATTTCAGATCGGCGCGAGTGCGAATGAGACCATTTATGTCCTAATGGACAACGCCACACCCCGTATGTTGTTTAATCAACGTTTCCACGTCGGCGTGGATGCCAAAGCCGTCGCCGGTCCCCGAGGCGCGACCACCGAGCATATCAATGAAGAGATTCTCAACACCCCCATCCTTGTTTACCGCAAGGATCGCGGAGCTTATCTCGGTGCGAATCTCAAAGCGGGCTGGCTGACGCGTAATGACGAAGCCAATCGCTCACTCTACTTCACCGATTACACCCTTCCAGAAATCCTTTACAGCGATTGGGTGGATGATGTCGCAGAAGTGCGCTATCTGCGTGACTACGTGAGCAAGATAGCCAACTGATCCCGCAAGCTATGCCCGCCAATCCAGTGCTCGGTGAATCCGGGTTTCATCACGCTGCCGTCAAAACCCGCGATTGGGATGACACGCTAAAATTTTTCATCGAAGGCCTCGGCTGCACGGAAAAAGTAACGTGGGATGTCGCGCCGAAACGAGCCGCGATGCTCGACGTAGGTGATGGCAACTACATCGAAGTCTTCGAAGACCTTGATTGGAATCCCGCCCCACTCGGCCCTATTTTCCATATCGCTCTGCGCACAACGCGTCTCGATGCAGCGATCGAACATTTGCGCGGCATGGGGGTGAAAATCACTTACGAGCCCAAGGATCTTACGATCAAGTCGACGAATGGTCGCGGCCCTATCCCCGTGCGCATCGCGTTCTGCGAAGGCCCGAATGGCGAAAGCATCGAGCTGATGCAAAACGACCTCATCTGATCGGCGCTTCGCGTGACTAGATAGTAGTGAGAAGCAACGCGGCAACCTCATGACGCATTCCACCTCCGATCTTCGCATCCTCGCAACCAAGCCTCTGGTTGCGCCCGCTGTGCTCGAAGCGGAGATCCCGCTCACCGATGAGCGCGCGACCATCGTCGAACAATCGCGACGCAACGTGGAATCGATTATCACCGGAGCGGATGATCGTCTACTCGTCGTGGTGGGGCCCTGCTCGATTCACGATCCGGAAGCAGCGCTGGAATACGGCGCGCGTCTAAAAGAAATCGCGCCGATGTATCGCGACGATCTGGTGATCGTGATGCGCGTGTATTTCGAAAAACCGCGCACCGTGGTCGGCTGGAAAGGTTTGATCAACGATCCGGATCTGGATGGCAGTTATCAGATCAACAAAGGCCTGAAGCTCGCTCGCCAGTTGATGAGCGATGTCACCGATCTCGGGCTGCCCATCGCCACTGAATTTCTCGATACGACGCTCGGCCAATACTACGCCGATCTGGTTTCGTGGGGCGCGATTGGCGCGCGCACGGTCGAAAGCCAAGTGCACCGCGAGCTCGCGTCGGGTCTATCGATGCCGGTCGGTTTCAAAAATCGCACCGATGGAAATCTCCAAGTCGCCGTCGATGCGATTCGCTCTGCGAGTCACCCGCACTGGTTCCCCTCCCTAACACGCGACGGCGCTGCCGCCGTGATGAGCACAGCCGGAAATCCGCACGGGCATCTCGTGCTGCGCGGCGGCACGCATGGCCCCAACTACGCTTCGGCGGATGTCGGCGAAGCAGTCGAGCTGCTGCGAAAAAACGAATTGTCTCCCGGCCTGATGGTCGATTGTAGCCACGCCAACAGCGGAAAAGATCCGGAACGCCAACCGATGGTCGTCGCCGAATTGGCCGGACAAATCGCTGCCGGTGAACGCGCCCTCGCCGCTGTCATGATCGAAAGCAATCTACTCGGCGGGGCTCAGGGCTATCAGGACGAGCCCCTCATCTACGGCCGCAGTATCACCGACGGATGCTTATCGTGGGAGAAAACCCTCCCGCTGTTCGAGAAACTAGCCAGCGCCGTGCAGTCGCGCCGTAAGAGTTGATCACTTCTCCGCGATCGCGAGCTGGCCGCAGCCGGCGGCGATGTCGATCCCGCGACGTTGGCGGACGGTGCTCGGGATCTTGAACTCTTCGGAAAGGATTTGCTGGAAACGTTTCGCGGCCTCGCTGCGAGTTGGAGCGCCATCGTAGCCAGTGGTCGGATTGAGCGGGATCAGGTTCACTTGCGACGGCAAGTCGCGCAGGAGTTTACCGACATCGCGCGCGTGTTGTTCTGTGTCGTTTTCACCTTCGATTAGCGTCCATTCGTAAAAGATACGGCGGCCCGTCGTTTCGCTGTAAGTGCGACACGCGGCCATGAGTTCATCGAGCTGCCATTTGCGGGCGGCGGGCACCAGCGAGGCGCGACCTGCTTGAGTGGCCGCATGCAGAGAGACCGCGAGGCGGATCGCCTTCTTCTCTTTCGCTAAACGCAGAATACCAGGGACCACGCCCACTGTGCTCAACGTGATATGTTCCGCTCCAAGGGAAAGGCCGCTGCCGTCGTTCAGAATCTCGATAGCCTTTAGGACGGCATCGTAGTTGTGCAGTGGCTCGCCCATGCCCATGAGCACGACATTGCGGAGCCGATGAGAGCGAGGGTCATGGTTTGAGTCTTTGTCGGATGTTTCAGCGCCGAGGGTTCTTAACACGCGCTGCACATGCACGGCCTGCGCAACGATTTCACCGGTAGTTAAGTGGCGCGTGAAACCCATTTGACCCGTGGCACAAAATACGCAGCCCATCGCGCAACCCACCTGAGAGCTGATGCAAGCTGTGACGCGACCGGTGAAACGCATGAGCACGGTTTCGATGCGATTGCCGTCTTCCAGACTAAGAAGATATTTACGCGTAAACCCATCGCTCGAATCCGTTTCCAACGAGATCGGTAAAACGTCGATGGTCGTTTCCGCGATCAAACGTGTGCGCACTTTCGCCGGTAGTTCCGGCATCGCCTCAAACGACGATTCACATTCCCCGTAAAGATACCGCCACAACCGAGCCGCATGCACCGGACTGAACTCCCAACCCGTGATGAGGGCTGAGACTTCCGGGCGGGTGAGATCGTAGAGATTAATCATGGCGGGCGCGTTGGGTGTTAATGCGTTTCATTCTGACTCAACACCAGCTGGCACTATGAAAATACCGCCCCAACCTTCACCGACCGCGATTAGGAATCACGCTCTCTTCCAGTGGCTTGAGCGAAGCGAGTGCATCGCTGATGGCGACGGTCTGGCGTTTTCGGTCGAGGAAGAAATTGATTTCGGTGTAGCCCGCGGTTTGGAGAGATTGCATCGCATCCTCATACCCCTCGGCGACACGTTCTGGTTGATGAGCGTCGGCTCCGAGCACGACGGGGATTCCGCGATCATGCATCAAACCAAGCATGGTCTGGCCGGGGTTAAATTCTCCCATGCCCTTATTGCGACCGCTGGTGTTGAACTCCATGCAGATACCCGTCGCGGCAATGCGATCGAGTGAGCGCTCGATGTAAGGTTGGATGCGGGCGAAATCCCAATCGTCGATCGATTCGTTTTTGATTAGGTCGGGATGGGCCAGCGTATCGTAGAGCCCCGTCTCGGCGGCCATCGCGAGATGATCGAAGTAGACCTGCTGATAGTCGAAGTGGTCGCCGTTGAAGTAGATCGCCTTGTAGTCCTGCACTTGGGGATGCACGGAACCGAGCACGTGGTTGAGTGGATGGCGGGCATGAAGCTCCTCGAGCCATGGCTCCACGCCGGGGTAAAAATCGCTTTCCAAACCGAGCCGCACATCGACGCGACCTTCGTATTCGTCGCGAGCTTCGGCCACCATCGCCACGTATTCTTCGTATTGCTCGGGTGTCATCCGCACATTGGCCGAAAAGCCATCAGGCAGCGGACAGTGACAGGTGAAAATGGTCCCGCGCAGCCCGCGTGCCTCGGCCACCGCCGCATAATCGGCGGGCGCACCAATCGCGTGGTTGCAAAGCGGGGTGTGAGAGTGCGATTCGTAGAGCAAAGGTGCGGGCATCTCGCCACTACAGCAAAAGACGTCCGAAGACGCAACCCGTGTGTGTCACGGGGCGGTCACGAAACCGTGTAATGCGGAATCGGAGAACAGGTAGGAGCCGATCTCCGAGCGGCCCGGTCAGCACCCAGCCGTCGCCAAGAGTATGACGGCCCACCCGGAGGGCGGGCCCTACCCGTGCACAAAAAAGGCGGGATCCGAAGACCCCGCCCTACAATTGCTTTGCTGTCTTTCTCCGTGTCTTCGCGTCTCCGTGGCAAAACCGAGAACGAGAAAGATTAAGACGAAAGAGAACGATCTTCTAGAAGAACGTGTGGTATTCGCCAGCGCCCATGCGTTGGATAAGGAGCGCGAGTTCCATGGTGTGGTAATCACCCCACATGGAGGACTCACCACAAGGAACCTTCTGGCCCTTCGGAACATGGTCCCAACCGTTAGGGCGATGGTAGACGCTGTGCAGCAGGAGGCCCTGATGCTTCGGATCGGAGGAGAGATAAGGCTCGTCGAAGATCGTGTTGGCAATCGTGAGACCGGCTTGGGTGTATTTCGTGCCACCCTTCTTATCGCCTCTCTCGCTGAGGTATTTGCCCAAACGAATTAAACCTTGGGCGGCGATGGCGGCGGCCGAACTATCGACTGGCTCGTGATCGTTAAACGGATTGGCGTTCTTCTTAGTGAAGTCGCCTTGCTTGTGCGTGTTGAGCGCGCAGCTGTCCCAGTAAGGGACACCGTCTTTCGAAGAGTATCCGTCGATGTAGAAATCGCTGGCTGCCTTGGCAGTTTCGAGGAAGAGGTTCGTCACAGCTTTGCGTCCGCCGACCGCCTTGAGCTCGGAATCCTTGATGGTGTCGAGAAACTCGAGCTGTTCGGGATATCCGCAGATAATCCAAGCCGCACCGCGCGTCCACGTGGTGAAGGCGGAGTAGCCTTGCTGTGTGCTGGAGCAACGGAACTGTCCGTCGTTGCGATTGAAGATCGATTCATGGGCGACGCGTCCACGGATGTCGTAGATGTCGCGATCCTGACCGAAGAACACGTTGTAGCGCGAAGTCGTCGCGGCGTGCTCGATGGAGCGGTGGAGGAGATTGATCGGCTTGTCGCCCTCGCCCATCAGCACGTGGCCAAGTTGGTGGCCCATGGAGAGCGCACGCATGGAGCGAATCGTGTCGGAGAACAGCGACTGAGGACCGTTGAAGGAGTAGATGTAACCGCCGGGGACAACGCCGGGGGAGCCTTTGACGGGCGACCATGGTTTGGTGTCGTTGGTGGGAGCGTAACGCGCCGCTTGCACTGCACCGGAGACCTTCAACGCCATCTCGGTGTAATCGATCTCGTGCTGATTGTAGGGCATCGCGCCCTCAAGCATGAGGCGGCGGAGGTTGCCGTAGGTGGAAACATTATTGAAGCCGTGATCGTGCACCCCGATGTGCGAGACGTGCGACGCCATGTATTTGAGCGTCTTCTCGCGACCGAGCGCGAGGAACTCATCCTGGCGAGTCGCGTCGTATTGGAGAAACGACATGCCGAATTGGAAGCCCTGCGTCCATTCGGTCCAGCCGCGTGAAGTGTATTTACCCTTTTCGGTAAAGACGGGTGTGCCCTTGGAGGAATCCCACGATTTGTTGACCGCGTGGATTTTTTGGCCCGCGAGTTCAAAGACCCGGTTAACCTTCTTCGAGAGCTTCTTTGGTGTGAGTTTGGCGTCGATCTTCATAAAATAGAACGCGCACCGTAGCGGGATTCCCCCTCGTGAAACAAGGGTGAAAAGAAGATGTATTAGGCGATTTGGGTGAACCCACTGGACTTGCGGGAGCGTTGGGGGCAGCGGATAGTCGGGGATGCTTGAGCATTTCTTACAGGCTTTCATTCCGCTGTTTGTGGCTGTCGATCCGATTGGATTAGCGGCCATATTCTTGGCACTTGGCCGGAAAGAAAGTCCGCAAGTGCGACGCAAAATAGCTCATCAAGCGACTCTCACCGGTGGCGGGGTAGCACTGTTATTTCTCTTTCTGGGGCAGAGCATATTCGCTGCACTGGGCATCACGGTGAGCGATTTCCAAATCGCGGGTGGGTTGATCCTATTTATCCTCGCCTCCAAAGATTTGACGCATTCAGCAACCGAGGAAACCGCGCCTCTCGGCGAAGGTTTCGGTGTGGTGCCATTGGGTATGCCCCTGATCGCAGGGCCCGCCACGATCACCACTCTACTTTTGCTCGCGCAGACTCAAGGAGTGTGGCTGACCCTCTCTGCCCTGATTGCGAATCTGGGGCTGCTTGCACTGGCTTTCGCCTACAGTGATTGGCTGGGTCGGAAGATCGGCCCCACCGGGTTGCGCGCGATCTCCAAAATCATTTCCATGCTCCTCGCCGCCATTGCGATCAGCATGATCCGTCGTGGCTGGGCAGGATAAAACTAGACGCGTGAACAACGAAGCACAGCAGATCATTAACGAGCTTGGGCTGGAAGCTCTGCCCACTGAAGGAGGCTACTACCGACGAACGTGGACGGGGCCAGCTAGTTCAAAGAACAACCCGCGGCCCATCGGCACGGCGATCACTTTTCTGATCACTCCCAGCGAGTTTTCTGCCCTGCACCGTTTGGAGACGGATGAGGTGTGGCATTTCTACGCAGGCGATCCGGTCGAGCTCGTGCAACTGGATGCCACAAACCAAACCACGAGAAAGGATATTTTGGGCAGTGATATCGCCGCCAGCCAACTCCCTCAAATCGTCGTGCGAGCCGGCATGTGGCAAGGCGCGCGAGTGGCGGCGGAGAATCAGGGATGGGCGCTGTTGGGTTGCACGATGTCTCCCGGCTGGGATGAACGAGAGTTTACTTTGGGCAATCGCGAATCGCTGCTCGAAATATTTCCTCATGCCGCGGCGGAGATTCACGGATTAACGCGATGATTTTTTGACAGGGCAACCTCTCCCCAACAATCTCCACCCTTCTATGCTTTCGCTGATCTCAGACCAGCATACCGCTCAGCATCATGAGTAAATCCGCGCCCAAGAAAAAAACTCCCACCGCTGCCCTCCTGGCATCGTCTCTTCGCGCCTTGGGCGAAGGAGTGTTTATCGCGGAACGAAAGCTGCAAAAAGACGGTCTGCAAATCAGCTATGTGAACGATATGCTCTTGGAGATGACCGGCTATCAATCAGAAGAATTGGTCGGGCACGGACACGGATTGATCCACGTGGAAAAAGCCGATCGGCAGCGTCTCGCCCGTTGGTTGCGCGCGCCTAATCCCAGTCGGCCTTTATTGGGTGAAGGTTTTTTGAGACGACAGGACGATTCCACCCTCTATGCCGCGTGGGGCTTCAGTCCAGTCAAAGACAGTGAAGGCAAAGTCACCCATATCGTGGCTGCCTATCGGGACACGACCGAGAAACGCAATCTGCAGGAAATGCTCAACCACACCCAGCGACTCGAAGCCGTTGGACGGTTGGCTGGTGGTGTCGCTCACGATTTCAATAATCTGATTTCCGTGATCAACGGTTACTGCGAGATGCTCGCCTCAGATCTTTCGGATCAACCTCAAGCTCTGCGCGAGGTGACCGAAATTCATAACGCCGGACTTAAGGCCGCCAAGCTCACTCGGCAGTTGCTCGCATTTGGTCGCCGCCAGCCGCTGAACACTCAGGTGCTCAATCTGAACCAAATGGTGAATGACAATGCCGGGATTCTCACTCGCCTCCTCCACTCAACTGGAGTCCTCAAATTGGATCTCGATTCGAAGCTCAGCAATGTGCGCACCGACCCCGCTCAATTTCAGCAGGTCTTGCTCAATCTCACGTTGAATGCCCGTGATGCCTTGCGCGACAATGGCCGCGTAACGATCACGACGGAGAATCGTCAGATCAAAGGGCACCAAAACCGCCGGGCCGCTGATCTGACTCCGGGTAATTACGTGGTGATTTCCGTAAAGGACAATGGCACGGGGATGGATGAAAACACGCAGAAGCATCTCTTCGAGCCGTTCTTCACCACCAAGTCCGAAGGCAAAGGCTCGGGACTAGGACTCGCGATGATTTATGGTGTGGTGCAGCAAAGTAGCGGCACGATCCGCGTGCACAGTGAGATTTTGGTCGGCTCCACTTTTGAAATCATTCTCCCCGCCGTGGACGCAAAGATCTCTCCCTCACCGGTTCAAACCCAAGCGCCACTTTCCTCTCTCCCCTTGACCAAGGGCAACGAAAGTGTGCTCGTAGTCGAAGAAGACGATGTGTTGCGCAAAATGGTCGCCGGCATGCTCACGGCCGATGGCTACCGCGCAATGGATGCCCGCACGACGAGTGAAGGCCTCACTCTGGCCAAAGCAGCGGCGCGACCGATCCAACTTCTGATCATCAATCTGGCGGGCGACGGCGAGAAAATGGCCAAGGCGCTGCATAAAAAACACCCCGACCTGCGCATCCTGAACGCCTGTAATCAGGGTGCAAAGCATTCGCCCAAGTGGATTGATACCAAATATCTGGCGACCATGACCAAACCGTTTGCCCTGAGTGAACTCTTGAAAGCAAGCCGCGGATTGCTGGATGCGTAACGAGATTTACTCCCGTCTCTGAATCGTCGCCATGCAATTGGATATTCTGCCTTTTCGCACCGCCTCCGCTGCTGAAAATATGGCGATGGATTTCCTCTTGTTGCGACGTTACCCGCAACCTCACGCGCGCTTTCGGCACTACGAATGGCACCGGCCGGCATTCACCTTTGGCTACAGCCAGAAGATCGCCTTCGTGCGCGAGCAACTGGCCGCAGAAGCCGATGAATCGCTCGATCTGTGCCGTCGCCCGACCGGAGGTGGCATCGTCGATCATCGTGATGATTGGACCTACTCGCTAATCATCCCGCGTGGCCATCCGCTCGAAGAAGCCCGCGCAGCGGACAGCTATCGAGAAATTCACGTCGCGCTGGTAGTCGCTCTGCAAAAACAAGGTGTGGCGGCTGAGGTGCAGACCGAATGCGAACCTCCCGAAGAGGGAAAATCTTGCGGGCTGAGCGGCGTGTGTTTTCAACGCGCCGAACGCTTCGATGTCGTTCATAGTGGCAGCGGAGCAAAAATCGCCGGCGCCGCCCAGAAGCGAAACAAGAACGGACTCCTTTTTCAGGGCTCACTGTGGCGACCCGCCGTGCAAGCGGAGATCGATTGGGCTACGCTGGAAGAAGACTTCATCCAAGGCCTCGCGAAGTTACTCGAATACGAAACGGTCTACACCCCATGGCCGGAATTTGCCGAAGGAGAAACCGACGGATTGATCGAACAATACTCCTCGACAGAATGGCTCGAGTATCGGTGATCTATTTCGCTGCCGGTTGAGCTGGAACAACCACTTGCTCGATCGGAGCCGCCGGAGCGGATTGCCAGAAGTAGCGACCACGACTGTTGTGATCCCGACGAATCGCCATCGCCGCGACGACGACCAACACGATCAATAAAATCCAGAATCGCAGTGAGCTGCGCTTCTCGGCGTAAGGGTCGCCGAGAATACGAATCGAATTTTTCGGCAGCACCGCTTTGGCGGTCAACGCCGTGCCGAATGGCACCGTGATCTTCACACGTCCATTGATCGCCCAGCCATTCGCATCGAGAATCGGCCCCAAGTTACGTTGGCGCAGCTTGATCCAGGCGATCAGCATCGACGGACCGGATATAGCCAGCATCACGCCGATGATTCCGAGAGGCATAAGTAAACCGAGGCCGAGAAATCCGGCGACGAAGCCACCAAGCAAAGTGCCAATGGCGCCCAAACCAACGCCAAGAGCGGCCACTGTGCCCACTTCAAATTTGGGTTTACCCAACGCGGTGATCGGCTTGCCCGCAGGAGCAGTTTTCCCAGTGGCCGCGGTATCGACCGTCGTGACTGCGGCAGACTCCAATTTGGTCGTCGAGGCACTATCGGCGGCAGCGGCACGCTTGGCGACTTGCTCTTCGATGAAACGCACAAACTTTTTGTAAGGTGACCAGAAGGCCTGCCGGATGCTGATCGGGCTCTCGATCAGTCTAATTATCGTCGCATCCCAATCGACTCCCTTACGGTCATAGAAAATACCATGGCGACCGACAAACAGGTAATCGCTATCACCCTGAGTAAAACAGGCGGCGACATTGATTCTTTCGCCATTGGGTCGCGTGCATTCCACGTAGGCGATGTAGGCCTTACTCATCGCGGCCAGTGTCGCGTGGACTGCTGGATTATCTACCCGCACGCACAGATCGCAGGAGCGACTATCGAGATAAAGGGTGCCCGCTTGAAAAACCGCTTTAGTCTGGATCGAATAGAAATCGGCGAAGTTCACAAAATTGTGTAACAGCGCACGCAAATCACGGTGATAACGCACCAAACGATCTACCGCGGAGATCGCCTTAAACTCAGGTTCGAGCGCTTTGTCTTTCGCCAGCAGGGCGGTGAGTTCATCGCGGCCTTTGCCGGCTAAAATTTCCTTAGCTCGCGCGAGGCCAAGCTTCTCCACCGTAGAGCCGGCCTTGCCTCCCAGCCAAGTTTCGTAAGCAGCAAATTTGGAGTTAAGCTCGCGCCATTCTTTGGAGGTGAGCGAAGTTTTCTCTTCTCCAAAAATAGGGGCGACTGCCGCACGATGCAGTGCCGCCAGAGCCGCAGCCCACGCCGGATTAACTTCATCCAAAAGTGGGAGCGTGCGCTGTGAATTGATTCGAGCCAACGGGAACTCCGCAACTTCCTCCGCGGTGATGCGCAGGTCTTTCGCCGCCAACGCTAAAAATTCAGTTTCACTTTGATTAAGAGCTGCAATCGCGCGCTCATCATAGGCCGCCAAACGACAAAGCGCGTAGAAATCTTCCACCTTGCCGCGCACGGCTTTGATCGCACTGCAGGCGGCATCAGTCGCGTCGCCGAGAATCGCGATATCCTTAGAACCACTCTGCCCCACCCAAGTTACATAAGCGGTGAGTTCCGCGAAAAACTTGTTCACCTGATCTTCGGTGACACCGGTCGAGCCCGTGCGATCCACGCTCCCCCCCAAGCACTGCACAATATCTTTGATCAACGCCTGCGCATCGACGTCCTCGGTCGCGTCGGGCGGGATCACTCCATCTCCATTTAAGGCTCCAGCGGAAAAGATACGGGCGGTATCGGCGGCTTCCGCCACGGTGATCGCGGTGGCATCGGGTTTGCCTAAATTTATGAGGATCTGGCGCGCCGAGGAAACGAGCACCTTTCCTTCCGGGGTGGCATCGTTGATCGCATCCAGCGGCAGCGGGTCATTCCCTTGCAAAAAGATTCCGGCATCCTTCACGCGATCCGTGCCCCACTTCACTGCGGCTAACAATTCGGGAGCGCGAATCTGTCCGTCGCCATCCGCATCGATCAGCGCGAGCGTCTTCTCATCGAGGCTTAATCGTTTAACCGGACAGCTGAGCGCGACCCAAAGCTTTTGGTTAAGCTGAGGCAGAGCGAGCAAGTCGGCACCTGTTTCAAGGGCCACTTGATCGAGGCCACCAGTGCGAAAAAATTTCCAAACGTGAGGTGAAGACATGGGGAGTTGTTGGCGAAACTGGCAGAAATATTCCCCAACGCAAACCTGACCTCCAGCCCCCAGGCATAAAAAAGCACCGGCCATTTATGACCGGTGCTTGATAAATTGTGAGCCTAGGAGTTAAGAACGACGCCGGCGACGAACCGTGACTCCGACTAGGCAAACCGTGCCCAGAATCAGCGCATAAGTGGAAGGTTCCGGCACGGCAGTAATACCGATGTTACCAGCCGACCAGGAGGAATTCGAATAGGTGGCTTTAACGTAGTCGTCATTTCCGCTGCCATCTAAATCAAACGCGGAAGCTCCTCCGTAAGTATAACCGACCAATCCAAACGTGTCAGTCGTGGCATGGAGTTCACGCACGATCGTGATGCTGTAACTGCCGCCGGTTTTTTGCACGAGCGCGACGCAGTCATTGGGAGAGTTGATGCCGTTCGCTTGAAGATACGCGACTGAAAGATGGGCGATAAAGGTCGCGGATGTCCCGTCCTGACCATTGGCATTAATGCCGGCAAGGGGTGAGTTGCCGGAGTAACCCGATGCCTCTGCCGCCATATCTCCCCAATACATGTTGGTCTGGAAGACGGTTCCCTTGAGATCTTTTGAGCCTCCGTAGTCCAGAATCAGACCAAAAGCGCTGCCGAGAGTGTTGCCTGTAGTGTCAGAGGCAGATGCGACTGGGTTAATCGTAGAGGTTGTCAGCGTAAGCTTATCAGTCGTTGCGTTGTAGTTGTAGGCCGTGATGTCTCCACCCGTTAGCGCAATGTAGTTCGGCGCAGAAGTGACGCCTGTGAATACAAGATTCAGCGTCGTGCCTGCAGAGAGGTCGGTGCTGGACAGATTGTAAGTTGACGTGAGCCCGGGTGTCGTGTTCGCGAAACCAAACGTATAATAGGTGCCGCCAGAACCTCCACTTTCGCCGGCGTAGGCGGTTGTTCCGTCAGGAGACGCATCAGTGCGATAGGAACCTGCGCTCCCAGCAAACGCATTACTGCTCCCCCATGTGGAGCTCGCGCCATCAAAGGTAATCTGAGATTGCGCTGCGAGAGGCAGACACAGCGCGAGTGCAGCAACTAAGTATTTGGGGTTCATAACTAGACTACTATGAACCGGTGCAAAGAAACAACAATACGCATACATGCGCATATATTGTGTTTTGAAACGTAGCCCCTTAGCCGGATTTTCGGGTCAGCGTGATCACGCACTCCAAGTGACGCGTTTGCGGGAACAGATCGAAAGGCTGCACCGCCGTGAGCTCGTAACCGGTAGTTTGCTCATCTTCTTCGCGGGTGCCGAGCATATGACGGAGATCGCGCATCTGGGTGGCAGGATCGCAGGACACGTAAACAATCGTGCGCGGGCCATAAGCCACGAGTTGATTGAGAAACGCCTCATCGCAGCCCTTGCGCGGCGGATCGATAATCACCGCCGTATCCTTGGCGACGAACTCAAGACCGGCAAAAATAGCTGAAGCATCGCTGGCGAGAAAATCTACGTTCTCAATCCCGTTGGCGGTGGCATTTTCTTTCGCCCAGACAATTGACGATTCGCTGATCTCCACTCCCGCGACCTGCTTGAATGCAGAGGCCGAGCTGAGCGCAAACAACCCACTGCCACAATAGGCATCAACGAGATGGGTCGCCCCATGAGCAGATGCCTGTTCACGCACATAGCTGGTAAACGCAGGCAGGATGAAGGGGTTATTCTGAAAGAAATCGCGGGCGAGGAAACGCAGCTTCAGGTCGCCAACCGTTTCCGTGATCACTTGATCAAACGCTGTCGCGACTTCTCCACCGGCATCGCGAAGCAGAAGGGTCGCTCCACGTTTATAAGTATCCCTCTTCGCGATCACCTCCTCACGAGCTGAAGAGAGCCGCTCGTTGATTGCCTCGGTCGCGATATCGCAGCGCTCCACATCGACGATATTGGAACGCGTGCCCAATTGCAGAAACCCAATCGGCATCGTGCCATCTTGACGAGGAGGGTTGAAATGAGGCGTGATTTTGGAGCGGTAGTTAAACTCCTCCGGCGAACCAATGACCGGCGCCACAGGAAAAGTGATGTCAGCCATGTGCTCAAGCAGCTCTTCGACTTGCTGGCGTTTCCAGACTAACTGCTCCGGGTAAGCTAGATGCTGATATTGGCAACCTCCGCAAAGACCAAACAACGAACAGCGCGGCTCGACGCGATGAGGCGATGGCGTGAGCACTTCAACCAGGTCGGCTTCCGAATAGTTTTTCTGATTACGGAAAATACGCGCGCGGACCCGCTCTCCCGGCAGCGTGGAAGGCACCATGACCACCCAGCCTTCCGATTTTGGATCTTCGATTTCGGATTTTAGATTATCTGAACTATCGACCGCAGCCCTATCCTCGGCGTTTACGTTTTTCGGCAAAGTAACTCGGGCGAGCCCGACGCCGCGATTCGTCAGGGTGTGAATCTCGAGCTCCAGCTCGTGATGGTAGGGAAAAGGATGCTCTCGGAATTTTCTTGGTTGGGCCACGGAATACACAGAACACACGGACGTTCGGGATAAAAGGAAATTGCTGCGCCATGTTTCAATGTATTCCGTGTGTTCCGTGGGCACTCCTCCGGAAAAAATCACCAGTCTCCAAAATCCTCGCGTGAAACAACTCGTGAAGTTGCGCGATCGGCGCCCTCGGGATGTGGCGGGCGTTTTCATGGTCGAAGGGTATCGTCAGATCCGACGCGCGCTCGAAAAAGAAGTCACTTTGCAGGAGCTCTATTTCTGTCCCGATTGGTTTCTGGGTGAAAATGAAACCGCTTTGATTGCACAGGCCGAAGAATCCGGCGCGCTGTTGATCGAACTCTCGAAAGATGCCTTCGCCAAAGTAGCCTACCGCGAACGCCCTGATGGTCTGCTCGCACTCGCGCCTCAGTGGAAGAACACCTTAGATGATCTCAAATTATCCACTGAGCCATTTCTGCTGGTCGTCGAAGCGATTGAGAAACCAGGGAATCTCGGCACGATCCTGCGCAGCGCCGATGCGGCGGGTTGCGATGGAGTAATCGTGTGCGATCCGGTGACAGATATTTTTAATCCCAATGTCGTGCGCGCCTCGACCGGCGTGCTGTTTTCCGTGCCGCTTGTCGTGGCCGAAAGCGAGCAGGTCCACGCGTGGCTGAAGTCGAAGAACATCCGCACGGTCGCGACTACTCCTGCGGCGGAAAAACTCTACACCGAGACCGATCTGCGCGGCTCGATGGCGGTGATTATGGGTAGCGAGCAATACGGGTTGAGCGATTTCTGGTTACAGAATGCCGATGCACCCGTGCGCATTCCCATGGCCGGTCAGGCCGACTCTCTCAACGTAGCCATGGCCACGATAATCACCCTTTTCGAAGCGGTGCGTCAGCGGGAGCAGTGAGCAACTGGACAACCAAAATTCGGTAAACCGGAAGCAGTGCGACGGCCATGATGAGTTTAACTCCGAGATCGCCCGTCGCGAGGTGAAGCCAACTCATCGCTGTGCCCGCAAAAGCGAGGCTGAAGAAAATCGCCGTATCCACCACCGAGGCGATGCACGATCCGAGAAAGGGCGCTTTCCACCAAGAGGCTTGCCGCAGTTTATTAAACACCGCCACGTCGAGAAGCTGCGAGACGAGGAAGGCGGTGCCCGAGGCGAGCGCGATACGTAACGGCGCCATCATGGCCGAGCTGGCCAGCCCGATTGCGAAGCCGATCAGAGCGATCCGACGAGCCTGCGCTGCGCCGAAAATCCGATTACACACATCGGTGATGAAGTAGGCGACCGGATAGAAAAACGCACCCCAAGTGAGCCATGCATTGATCGGATATTGCACCAATACATTGGAGATCAGAACGATGCCCGCCATCGCGAGCGCAGGAGAAATGAGTTGTCGTGACATCAAGAAATAGTGCGGGAAGAGTTTTGATAAGAAGCGATCAATTCGGCGGTGCCAGCAGCCATGCTGATGCGTGGCGCGTAGTTCAGATCGCGCTTGGCGGCATCGAGATTGAACCAGTGATCAGTAGCGAGTTCCTTTGCAATAAAACGCGTCATCGGCGGTTCGCCGGATTTGCGTAAGAGCCGCCAGAGCATTTCGCAAACACCGCCAATCGCCGAAGCGGAACCGAGTGAGATACTTTTCGTAACCTGTGGTTTTCCGAGAGCGGTGATCAATTGATTAATCCAATCCCAAAGCACCACTGGTTCATCGTTCGTGATAAAATAGGCGCGACCTGCGGCGCGACCATCAGCCCGCTTGAGAGCTTGTTCAGCCAGCAAGTGCGCATCAACGGCATTGCTCACATGAACCATATCGACGCGATTCTGTCCGCTGCCGATAATGCGTAACTTTCCGGCCTCCGCTCGAGCGAGGACGCGTGGCACTAAGTGCGGATCCCCCACTCCCCAAATCAAATGCGGTCGCAGCGCCACGGTTCGCAACTCGTCGCTATTCGCCGCGAGCACTTCGCGCTCGGCGATAGCTTTGGTGAGCGGATACGGACTCGGGCAATCGGTCGTAAGCGGTAGGCTTTCATCGCTGCCTCGATGATCGAGCCCGTTGTAAACCACGCTCGGTGTGCTCGTGTGAATGAAGCGTTTGACCCCACGCTTTTTCGCACCCGCCAGAAGAGCGCGTGTGCCCAGAACATTGGTCCGGTAAAACTCATCATACGGCCCCCAAACGCCCACGCGCGCGGCGACATGAAAGATCGTTTCCATTCCCGCACAGGCCGATTCGACGGCAGCAGCCTCATCAAGCGAAGTGTTGATGAACTTCACACCACGTGCCTTCAAGTCGGATGCGGTTGAGCGACTGAGCACGGTAACCTCGCGGCCTTCGTCGAGCAATCGTTCGACGAGTTTACGACCGAGAAACCCAGTGCCTCCAGTAACGAGCGTGCTCATTACTTTGAATCGCTCCGATAGCACTTTGCCGTTGTGGCCCACTCGGCGAGTTTCAGGCGGTGAATCTTGGCGTTGTGCCGCACGTCTACCGGGAGTTTTCGACAGTAGTAAAAGTTCTTGATGCTCGCCGTGTTCACTTCGGATCGTGCGAGGTGCCGGAGGGCCTTGGTCAGTTTTTTGGCATCGGCCGGATCGATGTAAGCCTTCTCGACCACCAGTGCCGGAAGTTGATGTCCAATCGCTCCCACCCCAATCAACGCACAACGCGACACTTCCGGATGAGCTCGGAAAACCTGTTCGCAGGGTTCAGTAAACATCGAGCCGGTGGACTGCTGAACACGCTCCACTTTGCGGCCACAAAACCAGAGTCGGCCTTCCGCATCGAGAAACCCGCAGTCACCCATGCGATGCCATATCGTATCACCATCTCGGATCTTTGCTTCCAACGTAGCTCGCGGACGAGCGTCGTAAGTTTTGGTCACGACTGGACCGCGCACGATGATTTCACCAATCTCACCGGTGATCATTTCTTCGATATCGTTAAACGTTTCAAGCGGGCCATCGACGATGCTGATGATCTTTACTTCGATCTCGGGTAAGGGTCGACCGACACAAGCGCCGTCAACCGTCTCGGGATCAATCTCGCTCACGGAAACGGAACTCACCGGTAGTGATTCGGTAGCACCATAGGGACTCTGCAGACTGCCGTTGGGCATCCAAAGTGCGGGCTGATCCCACAACGAGGCGGGCACAGGTGCACCCGCGCAAAGCACTCGTTTCAAACTGGGGAGCGTGACCTTATTCGCGAGGCAGTGCTGCTGGATTTTACTCCACAGAGTAGGCGATCCGAATGAATTGGTGACGCCTTCCTGCAGGATAGCCTGCACGATTTTGGCGGGATCCACTTCGGCCGGGCGGCGTGGATCAATCTCGGGCACAATTGTAGTCATACCGAGGGCGGGATTGAAGAGCGCAAAGATCGGTAACATCGGCAGATCGATCTCGCCGGGCTCAATCTTGTAGTGCTCACGAATCAACCGCACCTGCGCTTCGAACATCCCGTGCTCATAGCAGACGCCTTTCGGCGCACCCGTCGATCCGCTCGTAAAGAGAATCGCCGCCAGCTCATTCGCGGCTACTTCCGCCGGCTCCGTTTCACCGACCGGACTAGCATTTCCAGACGTGAGTCGGGCGGTCTCGGAACTCTGAGCAGAAACCCGCACTTTCACAGACCAAAACGTGCGGATGAATACGCGGCTGAGTATTTGGGCGAGAGGGATCCCCACCAGCGCGCGCGGTTGCGAACGGCCCACGCAGCGCAGAAAATTTTTCAGGCCCATGCCCGGATCGATCACGATAGGCACCGCGCCGAGCTTGAAGAGCGCGAAGACCGCCGCGATGAGCGGGAGGCCCTGCTTGACCATGATCAACGTGCGATCACCACGACCCACCCCAGCTTTACTGAGCCGGGCGCACCACGCGTTTACCTCCGCATCGAGTTCCGCAAAGCTAAGCGAAAGATAATCAATCGCGCCCTCCGCCGTGCGTCCTCGCGCCACTTTCAATGCGGGATGATCGGGCTGACGCGCCGCCATCAGCGGAAGGTGGCGCGCGATGTTGGCAGAAGTGGTCATGGGAAAAACTCGGTCAGGCCTGTTTCAATGCCGGTTCGTCGCGAATTAAATCAGCCTGCCAGACCATCAACACTTCGTCGATTTGATCGGGATTCCGAGCAATGCGCGCGAGCTGGTTGCGGTTGGCAATCAAAGTGGGCTCAATCTTGAGCTTCGCCGACACACGGTCGCGATCTGCCTTGATGCGATCCTGAAGTTTCACCTCACGTTCGGTGAGCGGAGCATTGTTGGGATCGCGCTTACGCTTGCGGCGTGGCAGCGATTCCGGATCGCGCGCCAATCCGGCGGCGACGGCTTTGCGAAGTGACGGCAAAAGACGGTCGTGACGACGCCCCAGATGAACAGTCGCTAAGATCGTCTCCAGCGATTCGCCTTCTTCCGCAGCATTGCAGATTTTAAGCAGACGCTCGTTGTTGCAGGTCTTGAACGGGGGAACGTCGATGCGCTCGGCGGTCTTTTCGCGCCAGTGCCAAATTTCATACATCACGCTGAGACCCGCACCGCGCAGGCGATCGCTTTTGCCGAGGCGCCAGGCGTTTTCATCGCGCGGGGCAAAACCCGTGAGGCCGGATTCGATCTGAGCTTCGCATTGCTGGCGGAGCCAATCGGTGCGCTTCAGCTTCTTGAGATCGCGCATCAGAATATCGCGCAACGCCGGTAGGTGCCACACATCGAGCGCAGCGTAATCGAGCATCTTTTTCGTGAGTGGACGCTTCGACCAATTGGCCTTCTGCGACTCCTTCGAAAGCTTAACCGCAAAATGGTCTTCGAGCAGCGATGCGAGACCCACGCGGGGGCGATTAACCAGCTGTGCAGCTAACATTGTATCGAACATGCTCTTGGGGCGGAATTCGCAGAAATCGTGCAGCAGGCGGATATCGAAATCGCTGCCGTGCATGAGCAGATGTTTCTCCTTCAAGCGCGACCAGAGTCCGTCGAGTTTAAGCCCGGCGAGCACATCGACCATGAATACTTCCTTACCCACGAGAAATTGGAGCAGACAAACGCGGGTCTTGTAGTGAAACATGTTGTCCGCCTCGGTATCGAGGGAGACTTCGTCCACCTGTTCGAGCGCTTTGAGCAAAGGTGCGAGCTGGTTTTGTTGATCAATCAGCAGGTATTCGGGAGGAATCGGGCTCACTTTGATATTAAGAAGGCGCCGCACGGGCACGGGAAGATAACGCGAAATCATATTAGGCCCAGGCGCTTAAAAAGGTATCCGTCAATTGCGGGAGTTGGTTGCTGTAGCCACCTTCGAGCACAGCGGCAGTCGGCAGCCCGGCTTCTTTGAGCCAGGAGCCGAGGGTGGCAAAGTCTTCTATTTCCATTGTCATGTCAGTAATCGGGTCGTGCACGAAGGCATCGAACCCTGCAGATACGAGCACAAGTTCAGGGTGAAAAGCGAGCACGGCTTCCCAAGATTCACGCAAGGCCTCCAGATGAACTCTGCGCGGGCTTTGCGGGGCTACCGGCCAGTTGCGGCAATTATCAAAACTCTCCGTGCCGGTGCCCGGATAACCGGGATATTGGTGAACCGATGAAAACAGCATATCCTCGCGCCCATGCAGGATCGCTTCGGTGCCATTGCCGTGATGCGCATCAAAATCCCAGATCGCGACGCGCCCCAGTCCCTGTGACTGCGCATGCAGCGCGGCGATCGCGATATGATTGAGATAACAAAAGCCCATCGCTTGCCCCGAAGTCGCGTGATGGCCGGGCGGGCGCATCAGCGAAAACGCCTTTTTGCCCGTGCGCGCGAGCTCAGCCGCCGCGATCGCCGAGCCCACCGCGCGGCGCGCGTGATCAAAGATGTCGTCGAAATAGGGCGTATCCGGATCAAAGTCTGCGGAGATCTGAAACCGCTTCAAATGCGCTTCACGATGAGCCAGACGCAAAACCTCTTCTGAAGCGGCCGGCGCGACCTCCCAAATCCACTCCGGATGCGCCTCGTGCAAATGGGCCGACGTGCGGAACGTGCGTGCAGGTTGATCCGGACGCGCGGAAGAACCGTAATCAGAGCACCGTGGATCGTGGAAAATATGCATCATTTCTTTCTCTTGATTCTTTATCCTTATCTTTCTCCCAAAATTAACCGCCAAGAGAAAGATTAAGATAATGCGAATGAGGAAAGATTGCAGGATCAAAGGCACCGTTTATGCCGAAAGGATGAAAGTAGTCGTGCTATGTTCCGGGGGGATGGATTCAGTGACCGCGCTTCATCGTGCTCACGAAGAACACGAAGTCGCAGCGGTGATCGGTTTCGACTACGGCTCGAAGCATAATCATCGCGAACTGCCCTTCGCAGAGAAGCATTCCAAGCAGCTTGGCGTGCGTTATGAGCAGATCCCTTTGGATTTCGTGAACCGGCTTTTCGATTCCGATTTACTGAAGAGCGGCGGCGAGATCCCTGAGGGGCATTATGAAGCGGAAAGCATGAAGAAGACCGTCGTGCCATTTCGAAATGCGATCATGCTCTCGATCGCCTGTGGGTTCGCCGAAAGTGTGGAGGCCGAAGGTCTCGTGATCGCAGCGCATGATGGCGACCACGCAATCTATCCAGATTGCCGTGAACCATTTATGCAGGCGATGAGTAATGCGATGCTCCTTGGCACCTACGCGAAAATCAAACTCCTGCGGCCCTTCATCGAAATGTCCAAAGCGGATATCGCCCAAGAGGGGTCGCGACTCGGGATCGATTTCGCGCAGACTTGGTCTTGCTATAAGGGCGGCGAAAAACACTGCGGCAAGTGCGGCACTTGTGTAGAACGGCGCGAGGCATTCATCACCGCAGGCATCACCGATCCGACAATTTATTCCGCAGAAGAAAAACTCCCGACCAAGCCTCAATCTCTTTAGTCGCAGATGACACGGGTAAGCACAGATTTGATCTATTGTAGGGCGGGATCGCTGATCCCGCCTTGTCAGTCTTTGGTTATTCGATGGCGGGGTGCGGAGACCCCGCCCTACAATGATTCATTGTTCCTATGCTGATTTCTGAAATATTCTACTCGGTGCAAGGCGAAGGTGAACTGACGGGTGTTCCGTCGGTCTTCGTGCGCGCGAGTGGATGCAATCTACGCTGCAATTGGTGCGATACGCCTTACGCCTCATGGAACCCAGAAGGGACGCAGATGGATGTTTCCGAAATCATCGCCAAAGTGCAGTCGTTTGCTGCCGCGCGACATGTGGTGCTGACCGGTGGCGAGCCGATGATCGCGAAGGGAATGGCCGAGCTCGCAGCGGAACTAAAACGATTAGGCTATCACCTCACCATCGAGACGGCCGCGACGATCGCACCGAGCGGTATCACCTGCGACCTCGCCTCGCTCTCACCCAAACTGAGCAACTCGGCGCCGGATGCGCGGTTGAGCGATTCGTGGCGGGAAAAACACGAAGCGCTGCGCTGGCAGCCGGAAGTGGTGCAGCAGTGGATCGCGGACTACGATTATCAATTCAAGTTCGTCGTGGCTGAGGAGTCAGATGTCGCGGAGATGGAAGCGATGCTCGCTGATCTCAAGGTAGAGATTCCTCAGCATAAAATAATGCTGATGCCGGAAGGAGTCTCGATGGAAGTATTGCGTGAGCGCGCGGTTTGGTTGGGAGAACTGTGTAAAGCGCGAGGCTACCGCTATGCGCACCGACTGCAGATCGAATTGTATGGTGATACCCGCGGCACATGAGCCCTCTCGCCAACCATCACTCGCTACCAATACCCCGGAAACTTTCCGAGGAATTGGCCGAACTGCGCGAACACGTCGGCACGCGCGCGGTGACCCTGCGCGAGGTAATCTACCGGCTGCGTGGTCGCGCGTATTCGCTGCTGTTAATTCTACTCTGTCTCCCTTTCACCCAACCGATTCCTCTACCCGGCCTGTCCACGCCCATCGGTTTGGCGATCGCGTTCATCGCGATGCGGCTGGCGTTGGGCCAACGCCCGTGGCTGCCAAAAAAACTCCAACGCAAGGTTCTGCCGGCGGGGTTTTTCGAAAAGGTTTTCGCCGTCGCCGCGTGGGTGCTGCGCATTCTCGAATCTTTCCTGCGGCCGCGCTGGCCACTGATTTGCGCCAACCGGAGCACGTTACAATTCCATGCCTTGATCATGCTGATCGCCGCATTGGTATTGCTACTCCCGCTTCCAATTCCTTTTAGCAACACGTTTCCCGGTTGGGCGATCCTTCTCCTCGCCGCAGGCATGCTCGAACGCGATGGGCTGTTTATCCTGCTCGGCTACGTGACCTTTGCGGTGGGCACGCTTTATTTCATTCTGCTGGGTGAAGCCGCCCAGCAAATGATCAACGCCTTTAGCAAGTGGCTGACCAACTAAGGCTATGCAACCCGCCCTACAATCTTTTCCCAACATTCTGATGATCGTGGCCGATGATCATCGTCATGACTGTTTACACGGGGATCGGATCAAGGGACCGGCTACACCCGCGCTGGATCGACTGGCCGAGAGCGGCACAAAGTTCACCGGAGCTCGAATCATGGGCGGTGATTCGCAGGCGGTCTGCGTGCCAAGTCGCGCGGCATTACTGACGGGCTGTGGTTCACGCCGGGCTCTCGCTACTCCGTATTCGGATGATTTTCTCGAACGACAATGCATCCGGCCGGATCGTGAGTTGTTGGGCGAGGTGTTGCGTGATGCAGGATACCGCACGCACGTCGTCGGCAAGTGGCATAACGATCCTGCTTCGCTCAACCGTAGCTTCGCTTCGGGCGACGCGTTGCTGATGCGCGGGATGAGTGCTCACGAGAACCCACCACTTCACAGCTACGATCAGAACGGTAACTACGCAGAATCCGCCGCAGTAGAAACGCCGGGGTTTTCGACCGAACTATTCGCGAATGCGGCGATCGATTTCATTCAGAGAACTTCGAAGAAGGCTGAGCCCTTTTTTCTCTATTGCGCGTTTACCTCTCCCCACGATCCCTGCACGCCACCCAAGGAATTTCGAGCGCGCTACGCTGATGAGAAGATCGAGTTACCCGCCAATTTTCTCCCGCAACACCCGTTTGATAATGGTGAACTCAACGTGAGAGATGAACTATTGGAAGCACATCCACGGGAAAGGTCTGCTGTGCAACGACGCTTGGCCGACTACTACGGAATGGTCGAACATCACGACCACCATCTCGGACGCATGATCGCGGCACTGGAGAACACGGGACAACTGGAGAACACGATCATCGTCTATGTGTCCGACCACGGGCTCGCTTTGGGTTCACATGGTTTGATGGGAAAACAGAATCTCTATGAACACAGTGTTCGCGTGCCCTTGATCATGAGTGGGCCGGGGATTACGGCAGGTCAGGTCATTTCGGACGACGTGTATTCTTTCCGGTTATTTTCTACCTTATGTGAAATGTCCGGTGTAATGGTTCCTCCAACCGTGGAGGAGCCGTCTTTAGTTTCTCTCTTACAGCATGAGGTAAAAGCAGCGGAAGCTCCGCGCTACCATTTTGCACATTACTACGACTTCCAACGCACAGTGAAGGATGAGCGTTGGAAACTGATCCGTTACGATGTCGCGGAGACAACACGCGAGCAGTTATTCGATTTAGAAAACGACCCGAATGAACTGACAGATTTAATCAACGAACCTTCTGCCCAAAAACACCGCTCCCTATTGAACGCGGCGTTGGAAGAGTGGTCGGGAAGCTACGCTAAACCTAACTTGACGTAAGCAATTTGGGTGGCGCGCCACCTAACGTGGTGACCAGCGGGAACGGCATATGCGCACCGGTCAGCGCAGATATTTAGTTTTATCACGTCCACTTTTCAGGGGTCAGGCCATCCCTTTTGAGAATGAGCACGGACGCATGGATTTTCATGCTCTGCGCGATACTTTTTGCACCACACTTTTAAGTCAGGGAGTTCACCCTCGTGTAGCTCAAGAGTTGATGCGCCATAGTGACATCAGTCTGACCATGAAAAATTACACTGACATGTCACAGATGCCTGTTGCTGAAGCTTTGGATAAGCTACCCGTGCACAGACCTTCCGTTCAGAAAGAAACTGGCTCTGACTCAAAGAAAACGGCGTGATTTTGTTCTACTCTGTGTTTTGAGTGCCCGGCTGCACAGGTGAGTTCGTGGATTTTTTTGAATGCTGTTTTTCTCTAAACAGCCAAGATCACGATCTTCTAGTGTTTTTCACTCGGGGCAAAGTATTGCACTTTCGTGCAAGAAAAAAATTCATGAAAAAACTTGTCTATTTTTCCACAAACCTGTTGACGGTCCCGCCATACAACTAAGGTTCTTTTACACAGAGCCTATCATTCGAAGGTATGTTTCTGACAGTGTTCTTTAGAGATAATTTTTACACAGTAATTCAATTGGATAGAACCAGTCGAACTCAGGCTGGAATCAGGTTCGATTCCTGCTGATGTGAAATTGCTTTAAAGAACGTTGGGGCCGATATCAGTTAGCGCTGGTATCGGCCTTTTTTTGATCCTCTAGAATCAAGGGAATCATGAAATTCATAGGATTCAGAGAATTTGTGTAAACGATATTTTGTTGCACATTTGTCAACACTCCAGGTTCGGACGTTGATTTGCAGCTGCTTGCGCCAGAAAATAGTTGATAAGTAGTCAACTGTTACGTTTCTCGCGTAGACCCATTTTTGGAGACAGCGCTGTCGCGCATCGTAACGTATACAAATTTGTGCACATATGCTGCCCACAGCTAGGCAAGCTGAGTCAATGAATGACACTATCAGGCACAGACGGAAAAATTTACATTCCCCTATGGTAAGGCTAATTAGACACCTAGATGCGCATGGTGTCCCGTCTGTGCACATTGGTAGAAATGGTCGGGCCGGTGAGATTCGAACTCACCGGTAGTTTTCCAATCTCACTGTAAACCCATACTAAAACTCGTCGTAGGCGATTTGGGTGGGGGCGACGCCTAGCTTAGTGAGCATCGTCTTGCAGGCTTTGATCATCATCGGCGGTCCGCAAAGATAGTATTCAATACTAGCTGGATTGGCGTGATCTCGCAGATGGTTTTCGAGGACGACTTCGTGGATGAATCCGGTGCGGCCAGACCACTCGTCTTCCGGTTGCGGATCGGAGAGCGCGAGATGAAAGGCGAAGTTGGAATGAGTCCCAGCAAGCGTCGTGAAATAATCATCGTAGAATATTTCCTGCTTCGAGCGTGCGCCATACCAGTAGCTGATTTTACGATGCGAGTTTTCGGTTTCGAGCAGGTGGGCAAGATGCGCGCGAAGCGGAGCCATCCCGGCGCCACCACCAATGTAGACGGCTTCCTTTTGGGTGGGCTTGAGATGAAAATCTCCAAAGGGACCAATCGCACTAACCGTATCAGCGGGCTTTAGATTGAAAACGTAAGCGGAACCGATTCCCGGGGGGCAATCCTGCCCAGGAGGCGGCGTGGCGATGCGCACATTGAAACGCAGGGTCTTCTCCGTCGCGGCATTGCTCGCGAGGGAGTAGTTGTTGCGACGTCCTTCTTTCGGATTGGTCGCGACAAGATCGAAAACATGCTGCGCTTCCCAGACTTTCACGTAGGGCTCCGGGATATCGAAATCGCGAAACTTAATCTCGTCGTAAGCCGGAATATCCAGCTGCAAATAATCACCGGGGGTAAACGCGATGGGGCCGGTTGAGTCGATCGGCTCGAGCACGAGTTCTTTGATAAAAGTCGCGACGCTGCGATTGGAAACCACGCGGAGTTGATAGGTCTTTTGCTCACGAGCTCCCGCCCCACCCGCGTTTAGAAGGTTAAGCCAAAGGCGACCACTGCGCTCTTCCAGAGGATAGGTGGCAAGTCCGCGGCAAACGGGTGAACGGGCCGGAGAGCCATCGGCGAGATTGAAGCGGCCGTTGTGCTTCGGACACTCAATGATTTTCCCTTTCACCAAACCGTTGGAGAGATGAGTGTTGCCGTGAGTGCAGACACCGTCGGACGCGAAGAGCAGGCCTTCGTTGTCACGATAAAGCGCGAAGGTTTTATTGCCGTGATCGAAGCGGATCACGTCGGCCGGGCCAAGGTCGGCCGCAGCACAGATCTCGAGCCATCCCTCGGCATCGGGTTGCGCATCAGCAGTATGAATTCCCGATTCGGCTTCACGAACTGTGGGTGCCGGGAGTTGGCGCTTCACGTGATAGGCGGGATCTTTTACTTGGCGCAAAATCGTAGGAACGATCTCTCGATAGGTTCTAATAATGCTACTGTAAGGCGTAGGCATATCGTCTTTCACTAGGGCATGTAGGCGCGGCAAGTTGTGATAAGGCACGAGCGGAAACATGTGATGCTCCACATGGTAATTCATGTTCCAGTAGAGATACCGGTGAATGGGATTCATGTAGACCGTCCGGCAATTGAGCCGGTGATCGAGCACGTTTTCGGCGAGACCGGCGTGTTGCGTATAGCCGTAAATATTCGACAACCACGTGCCGAACAATCCGGGCAGGCCGATGAACATCAGCGGAAGGATGCTTTGGTAATAAATCGCCAAACCAATCACGGTGGCATAAATCAGAACACAGATGCGGGCACGGAAATAGATTTTGGGAAACTCATTTTCTGGAATGTAAGTTTTTTCATCGGGCAACATTCGACCCGTCGTATGCGTCAGGATTTGCGTGAAATATTTCTGGTAACTAGGGATGCTAAATACCCCGAGAAACATCTTCCAGAGATTCGGTGGCCGAGGCACGGCGATCTCGGGGTCGCGGCCCACGATAATCGTGTCGCTGTGATGCCGCGTATGACTCCACCGCCAGAGCACCGATTCACGCATCACCATGAATGAAGCGAGTTCGTAAAGCGCGCTGTTCATCCAATCGGTTTTAAACGCCGTGCCGTGCTCTGATTCGTGCCAGCGTGAATCTGAAGTCGAGGCGTAGAGCACAGCGTAGATCAGATAAGGAATGATCGCCCACCAGGTGCCCCAAAGCGCGTAAGTGGCATAGGCGCTGCCAAAGATCAGCGCAAACCACAGGAGGGTATCGCGAACGGCTGGCCCATTGCGGCGCTCCAGCAGCTTGCGCATCTCGGCACGCGGCACCGGGGTTTGATACCAATCGGCTTCCGCCAGTCCCTTCTCAATCGCCTTGGCCGCGTTTACTCCAACGAGACTGTAGTCGGTGATGGCGGTAGGTCGCGGCAACGTCGCGGTGGAATGTTCGTCAATCATGGGAGGTCGGGGTGGAACAGTGGAATATAGACTTATATTTTTCGCTGACGAAATTGAATCAGTCCTGATGAAACAGCTCTTCCATCTCAGCCCACCACTCGCCCTCGTCGCGGGTGGGAAGAGGATCTTGGCAGGGTTTATTGAGATCCCACCAACGCTGAGTGGCAGGGTCGGCCGCGATTCGCGCGCAGTCGGCTTCGTATTCTTCGCCGTGGTATTCGAAGTAACTGAATAGCCACCCTTCCCTGTGGAAGATGGAATAATTGCGGATGTGGCAGGCGGCGAGTGTGGCCAGGACTTCAGGCCAGACGGCTTGATGAAACCGTTTGTATTCGTCGAATTTTTCAGGACGCACCCTGATGACCGAGCCGAGGCGTTGCATCACAATCAGATGGTTGAAAATGCGTAGATCGTCGTGCGACGTTGCGGTGTGCCGGGCCGCACGAGAATATCACCCAACTCGGGATGACTCACCCCATCAGGGTAACCTTGGCATTCGAGACAGAGTCCCGCGTGAGCTTTGTAGGGTATCCCGGCTTTACCCATGTCGGTGCCATCAAGCGCGGTGCCCGTGTAAAACTGCAGATTAGTATCGGTCGTAGAGACCTCCATCACGCGACCTGATTTTGGTTCGACGACGCGCGCGGCCAAAGCGGGTTCAGCGACTGCTCCTGATCGCAGGTGATAATTGTCGCCGTGGGTTAGATATATTTTTGCGATCACCTCACCCATGGATTGAGGTTCACGGAGATCACTGGGTGTTCCGGCGACGAGCTGTCGTTTTCCAGAAAGAGTCATCTTTTCGTCGGCTGGGGGCACGTATGCTTCGGCTAGGATCTGAATCTGGTGATCCGCCACGCTGCCGGAATCTTCTCCGCCGAGATTGAAGTAAGAATGATTCGTCAGGCTAAGTGGTGTCTCACGATCACTCGTCGCTTCGCTTTCGATGATGAGTTCATTTTGCGCGGTCAGGGTGTAAGTGATGGCGATATCGACGTTGCCGGGGTAGCCTTCTTCTCCGTCCGGACTATGATAAGTGAGACGAAGCGATTCCGCTCCATCGGATCGCGTGACAGGAGTGGCGGTCCAAATGCGTTTATCTAATCCCGTGAGACCGCCGTGGAGATGATTGGGTTCATCGTTGCAGATGAGTTGATAATCCTGACCACCAAGCGAAAGGAGGCCTCCGCTCACACGTCCAGCAATACGCCCGATGATCGCACCGAAATAAGGATGCCGCGCGACGTAGGCTTCGAGATTGTCGTAACCGAGCACGACATCAGCCAGCGCGCCCTTCGCGTCGGGCATCCGCAGTGCCGTGATGATGCCGCCATAGGTAATCACATCGAGGGAGGCTCCTGCAGAATT
>Ga0075118_10000237_pt1 | contig 56311 bp, 55 predicted proteins | sample AntAceMetag02UKE_FD_69794 | JGI IMG/M metagenome (GOLD analysis project Ga0075118, IMG submission 69794) | Saline lake microbial communities from Ace Lake, Antarctica - Antarctic Ace Lake Metagenome 02UKE | ecosystem: Environmental > Aquatic > Non-marine Saline and Alkaline > Saline | place...
TTTCAACGGGTTTTATAAGAGTGGACTCTGTTACGCAGGCTTCATTTGTTTCAATTGCTGATGTTTGTATTGGTGGTAATGCTGTTTCATTAAATCAAGGATCTCCATTTGGAGGAACTTATATCGGTAACAGTGTAAGTGCAGGAAACTATACTCCAGTTATGGTTACAACAGATACGCTTACTTATATATTCGAAAATAGAGACGGTTGTATAGATACTGTAATGCAAACAGTTACAGTTAATGGCCTTCCCGTAGTTTCTATATCGGTGTTATCTGCTATTTGCGAAAATGCTGGTAGCTTAATGCTTGCAGGTGGCACACCATTAGGTGGTGTATATTCAGGTGGCTCTGTGACTAATGGGGGATTTAACCCCGCAATTGATGGTGCCGGTGTTGACACAATTAACTATTTATTTACTGATGCTAACAATTGTTCAAATACAGCTAAACAATCTATCGAAGTCTTTGCCGCTCCAACTTCAGCTATCTCTGCCATTGCAGCATTTTGCAACAACGACAATGCAAGAATACTAACTGAAGGTTCTCCAGCTGGTGGAACATATTCTGGAACTGGTCTAACAGGCTCTAATTTTGACCCAAGTATGGGTGTCGTTGGCAACAATGCGATTTCCTATATCGCAACAAATGCTAATTGTGCAGATACTGCGATCGCAATTATTTCGATTGAAGCAGTTCCAGTTTTTAACCTAACGGGAACTTTAACCGGATGTGGCAAAGCGATTCCTGTAGTTAAAACTGATATTTTAGGAATGAGTTTCTTATGGAGCACAGGTTCAACAGATGATTCAATTTCAGTTGCAACAACGGTAAAAATTACTGTTACTGTAACCGATAACTCTGGTGCTGCAAATTGCTCTGCTAAAGATTCTGCCGATGTTGTTTACGATGAAGAATGTGCTGGTATAAATGCTTACAACTCGAATGTTGAAGTTTCGATATACCCAAACCCTTCAAATGGTAGCTTCATAATAAAGTTGACTGACATTAATGAAACGGAAGTGAACATTGATGTAATTTCTGCAAATGGTCAAGTTGTTTATTCTTCAACTGAAGTTCTCAATGGACAAATATTACGTTCTAAAATCTCTCTGGAGAATATAGAAAGCGGTCTTTACGTAGTAAGAATTAAAGGCGAAAGAACTACTGTTGTGGAGAGAATTACGATTAGTAAATAATTCAATTTCAAACCTATTTAAAAGCCCTCTCGATACTATCGAAAGGGCTTTTTTTTGTTACATCAAATTAAAATAACCGCTACAATTTCATCTCCATAAAAACTGGACAGCCAGAGTGACCAGTTACTCCTCTCCTATTCTCTACCTGTATAAATCCAACTTTATTATATAAAGATTGAGCAATTTGCATATTATAAAGAGTTTCCAAATAGCAATATTTATAGCCGAATTCTTGAGCTGCTTCTAAACATAAATTCATAAGCTGCAAACCCAATCCTTTGCCGCGAGCAATTGGTAAGAAATACATTTTTTGAAGTTCACACCACTCTTTTGAAGTATTCAATAGTGGTCCGATACCCGCTCCTCCTAACACTTCATTGTTTTGTAGAAGCACGAAATATTTTGTTTTGGGAGCTTGATACGCCTGAAACATTTGATTAAGCTCAGGGTCAGATGAAGCAAAGCCTTCTCCTTTTGCCCCATGCTCCTTTAATATCGATAAAACAATTGACTTTATCGCCTCATTATCTTTTAGAAATATTGGTCGTATTTCGAAATCACCAATTTGCTTTTTCAACTCCGCAGTTTTTGAAGGTTAATAATTAGGTCACCAACCAATTTCCAATTTCCCATTACTTTTTAAGAAAATATTCGTCTGACTAAAGTGATTATTTCCAAACCAAAAGCCTCTATTAGCGCTTAAAGGAGAAGGATGCCCGCTTTTTAGAATGCAATGCTTATTCGAATCAATTAATTTCTCGAACTTTTGAGCTTGCCCTCCCCAAAGCATAAAAACTACACCATTTTTTTCTTCTGCAATCTTTTTAATTACAGCCCTTGTAAACTTTTCCCAACCAATACCAGCGTGACTATTAGCTTGCCCTTCTCTAACAGTAAGCACGGTATTTAACATCAACACACCTTCTTTTGCCCAGTGACTCAAATCACCGTTTTCAGGTTCAATTGTCAAGTCAGCTTTCAATTCTTTGAAAATATTCTTGAGCGACGGTGGCAACTTTTGATCTGCTTTTACAGAAAAACACAAACCATTTGCTTGACCTTTTCCATGATAAGGATCTTGACCAATTAACACAACTTTAAGTTGATCTAATGAGCAATAATTGAAGGCATTAAAAACCTCCTCTTGAGGCGGATAAATAGACTTTCCACGATATTCTTTCTCAACAGCGATCTCCAATTGCTGAAAGTATTCACTTTCAATTTCTAATTCTAGAAACGACTTCCACTCTCCGTTCAAATGATTCATCATAAACAAGATTTTCTTTAGTGTCTAATTTTCGAGTTAATTCAGTCGGATTTAAGTAAACTTCAGCACATAGCTCAAGAGCTTCAGTATTACTTTCAAAAACCACAAGTCGATCACCGTTCTTATTTGTAACGACTACTTCAAAATAGTGTCCGCAAAATTCAATGCTTTCAATCTTTACCTTTTGGATTGTTTTGGTATCGGAGAAACTCAATTCTTCTGGACGAACTAGCCATTTCGATTCTGTAAAGGTGATTACATTGAACTCACCCAATAGTCCAGCGGTATATATATCTTTAGGTTGATGATAAATGACATCTACCTTTTCATATTGCAACTTTTTTCCTTTGTTAAGAACAAGGACTTTATCTGCGTGTTTTAAGGTTTCTCTAAAATCATGTGTAACAGTAACTACAGTTACTCTCTGCTCTTTAATTTGAATTTTCAGATATTCAAAAATTCTGCTTTTTAATTGTGGGTCAAAATGTGCAAAAGGCTCATCAAGCAATAATAGTTTCGGCAACTCTATAAGTGCAACAGCAAGCGCCAGTCGTTGCTGTTGACCTCCAGAAAGTTCGGTAGGCAGTTTGTTTTTCATTCTATGTAGACCAAAAAGATCCAGCATTTTCTTGATGCGCTTACTCCTTTCTTTAACCAATACCGTTGGATCAACAGCCATTTCCAGATTCTGATAAATTGTATTGAATTTCTTTAAACTAAAGTCCTGCTCCACCAGGCGAATATCTTTATGCCCTGGAATTAAATTAACCGCTGGTCCTCCTACACTTTTTCCTTCAATAATTATCTCTCCTCCATCTATATCATACATTCCAGCAAGACATCGAAGCAGCGTACTTTTCCCACTTCCTGTTTCCCCAATAATGAAAATATGCTGACCTTTTTCAATTGAAATAGAAAGAGGCTTTAACGCTTTTGTGATTTTATTACTAGAGAACGATTTTTCAACTCGTTTTAACCTTAAAAACATAAAGTGGTGTTTTATTATGACACCAAAATTACTTTTGATAGATCAAAGGTTCTATGAATCTAGGAACAATTTGTACATTAATAAAGTTAATAATGAGAACAGTTCTACCAATCAAATGCTGTGTTCATATACAAATTACAAAAACTCAAGATGGTTTTAATAACAGGATCGCGCAAAGTATCAATTCGCTAGTTAAAAAGCTCCTTTAATAAAGGGTATCAACCAAACAGAAATTCCTGTCAATAAAAACGCCCAAACTAACGTAGAAGCCAGCAAAGCATAAATTGTTATCGGTAAATGACGAAAATATTTGGCTGCCAATAAACTAACGATTGGAATAGAAGCGAATCCCAACACTAGAATTATTCCTAAGAGGCCAAAATCATTCTTAAACCAAACTATGATTCTATTCTTTTTAGAAAATTTCTTATCACTTGGTTTAGAAATTTTTGACCACCAATCAAAAACCCAACCTCCTGCATAATAAAACACGAATACACCGAACCAACCGCCAAGGAGTGAAATCACAATAGTTTGCCAAAAAGTATAGCCTAAGGCATAGGTTGTCGAGGGAGCAAAAAGGAATTTAACCGACGCCAATAACAATAACCCTATTATTTCAAAAATGCCACTCATGGATGCAAAAATACGAGGTGATTGAGTGATATTACACGAAAAGTGTTAGTTCTTTTTGACGACTATTAATTATAGTTAAAAGAAAAACATTAGATTCGTGGTAATTAATTTTTTAATTAAAACTACAACTATGAAATTAAAATTTCTCATGATGGCAGGTTCTATCATGTTTGTGATGTCTTCATGTACAATCGGTCAGCAATATCAAGTGACTGGTGCTCCAATTGGAAGTAAAGAAGGACAAGCAAAAACCAAAATTATTGGTAATTCAGATTTTAGTGTAAAAGCTGCTGCAGAAAATGGTGGGATAACAACTATTGGAGCTGTTCAACATACACAAAAAATGATTTTAATATTCCCTGTAAGTAAAACAACTGTTTACGGTAATTAATCAAGATACTATGAAGAAAATTAAAACTTTATTCGGTGGAATCGCAGCAGCTGCGCTTTTATCATCTTGCTCAGTAACTTTACCAATGGCATTATCAAATGCTCCAATTGGTGATAATTTGGGTAAATCTGAAACAGGAGTTGTTTTTGGCGTTTTTTACCTAAACGGAAATTATGGTATTAAAGAAGCTGCTAAACAAGGTGGAATTACCCAAGGAATTGCTACCGTTGATGAAAGAACTCAATATTACATCTTCTATAGTAAGAAAACATTAATCGTAACTGGCGAATAAAACATTATATATGAAAAAGATATCATTATTATTAGGAGCTGGTCTAGTATTTCTAGTTAGTTCATGTACAGTAGTTGTTCCTGGAGTAGCAACAAATAACAAAATAGAAAAATCAGGCGAAGTAGAAGGAAAATTGTTTCTTAGATTAGGCAACGTGGACATTGGTTTGTACCAAGCAGCAAAAAACGGAAATATTGACCGTATTGCTACTTATGACTATAGCGTAAGAGCTGGGTTGTTTATCACTAAGTACAAGACAATTGTAACTGGAAACTAAATTTTAGTTTAAAAATTTAAAAGCCCCATTATTGGGGCTTTTTTTTTATCTTTTTTTTATGAGATTAGTTTATAGCCTTATAGTAGTTTTAATGTTTCTCTCTTGCGGACGAAAAGAGACAAACGAACAAAAAATTATCAAAAATGTAGATATACAAGAATCTCAACTAGAAGTTTATCTTCAAATTCTTGGTACAACACAAGACGGAGGATCACCGCATACTGGTTGCCAAAAGGAATGTTGCAGAGCATTGTTCTTAGCGGGAAAATCTGACCGCAAAGTAGTTTCACTTGGTTTAGTTTCTGCTGAAACAAGTCAAACATGGCTATTCGAGGCCACCCCTGACCTACCTTTTCAAATGCAAGTTCTTCAAAAAGAAATAGGCTCAACTTCCAAAACACCAAACGGCATTTTCTTAACCCATGCACACATTGGTCATTATACAGGATTAATGTTTCTTGGAAGAGAAGTTATGAATTCCAAAAACGTTTCTGTTTATGGACTTCCTCGTATGAAATCATTCATTGAGTCAAACGGCCCTTGGAATCAATTGGTCGATTTAAAAAACATTGAATTAAAGCAACTAAAATCAGATTCAGTGATTCAATTAAATCCTAAAATTAGAATAACACCCATTTCAATTCCTCATCGAGATGAATTTTCAGAAACTGCAGGCTTCCTAATTTCAGGTCCAAGCAAAACGGCATTATTTATTCCAGACATTGATAAATGGGAAAAATGGAACCGCAACATCAATGAATTTATTGCCAAAGTAGATTATGCTTTTTTGGATGCTACATTTTACGATGAAACAGAAATTCCGGGCAGAAAAATGAGTGAAATCCCACACCCATTTGTAAAGGAATCAATGCAGCGTTTTGACACGCTTTCTGAAGCCCTAAAAAAGAAGATTATTTTCATTCATATGAATCACACGAATCCTTTGCTAGATAGAACTTCCATTCAATATCAACTCGTTATAAAAAAGGGATATCGCGTTGCAAAAAATGGTGATAGATATTTTTTATAAATAGAATAAAAAGACTCAGTTAACTGTAATTTTGCGGCCTAATTTTTATTATCACTAATTCGTAGGTATCGAGCATGAAAAAGAGTGTAGAATTACTCGAAAGAAGAAAAAACATTGTTGCCAACGGAGTTGGTATTTTCAATACTGCAACTGTTGCTTCTGCAAAAGATGCAACCATTACTGATATTGATGGAAATGAATGGATAGATTTTGCTGGCGGAATTGGTGTAGTAAATGCTGGACATTGTCCAGAACCTGTTGTTAAAGCAATTCAAGAACAAGCTGCAAAATACATTCACACTAGCTTTAATGTAGTTACCTACGAACCCTATATTGAACTTTGCGAAAAGCTTTGTGAAGTTTTGCCGCATGGTAAAAAAACCAAAGCAATGCTCGTCTCTACCGGAGCTGAGGCAGTTGAAAATGCAATCAAAATTGCAAAACAAGCTACCAAAAGAGACGCTGTGATATGTTACACTGGCGCTTTTCATGGTCGTACGTTAATGGCTATGACATTAACCTCTAAAATAGATTACAAACTAAACTGTGGGCCATTTGCTCCTGAAGTTTACCGTCTGCCATTCCCTAACACTTATCGCTACAGTAATGGTCTAACTGAAGAGGAATACGTAGAGCAAGAATTAAAAAGATTGCATGAAGCTGGAAAGAATTTAGTCAATCCTAAAAATGTAGCGGCAGTTATCATTGAACTGGTTCAAGGCGAAGGAGGGTTTACAGTTGCTCCACAGGCATATATAGAAGGATTAAGAGCGTTTTGCGACGAACATGGTATTATGTTAATCTTTGATGAAGTTCAAACAGGATTTGCTCGTACAGGTTCTTGGGGGGCTATGGATCATTACAACGTCACTCCTGACCTATCAACTTGGGCAAAATCAATGGGCTCTGGAATGCCAATTGGAACCGTTATAGGTAAGGCCGAAGTAATGGATGCTGCTGCACCAGGAACTATTGGGGGTACTTATATTGGTAATCCGCTTGCATGTGTCGCTTCCTTAGCAACTATTCAATACATTAAAGACATAAACTTAAACGAACGTGGAATTGAAGTTGGCAATATTATTCGTTCTCGATTCGAAGAAATGCAAGCTAAATTCCCCCAAATTGGAGACGTGAAAGGTTTGGGTGCAATGATGGCAATTGAATTCGTGAAAAACGGAGATCCGCGTCAACCTGATGGAGAGTTGTGTGGTAAAATAGTAAAAGGTTGTGCAGACCGGAATCTTATCATTATTAGCGCTGGAACTTATAAAAATAACATTCGAATATTGTGTCCACTGACGATTAGCACTGAATTACTAAACCAAGGACTTGATATTATTGAAGACGAGATAGAAAAGGCAGTAAAAAGTTAATTACAACTGTCCGTAAATAAAAAGCCCGTTGATTTCCAACGGGCTTTTTTTATTGCTATAAATTAGGTTTTCCCAAAAGCAATCTACTGTTCACTTTTAAACATCCAAGGCTCTCCTTTAATTACACCCTGTGTATCAATTTTCCTCATCCGTTGTAATTCATCTTTGCAATCTTCCTGATTTTCAATACTTGGTTTACAGGAATACCACTTTTTGTAATATGTGTCAGTGAGTCAACTCTTTTTTCGCTCAACGCATTTGCAAAAGATGCAATCTGCAGAAATGAAAGTGTAAATACTAGTTTAATAAGAATGTTCTTGGTACCTATCAATTTGTATAACTATGGCGACTGAACCGCTATTAAAAAATAGCCCAGCGAATTTTTTACAAAACTAATTCAATAGCGGAAACGGATTACTCCAGCCGAAATACACGCTCATTAATTACGCTGTTACAATATTCTCGATTGAAAAGTATCGGCACTAATAAGTGAACAGGAAATCGTGATCATCTCATTTTGAATTGCGGAAATTTGATTGCAAACTAAGTTTGATAAAATTGGAGCGGTAAGATGACTTGGTGCAATGCTGGCAAATGAATTCGTGAAGACGGAGCCCCCAATAACTGATAGGAGATAATCTGTGAAGAAAAAATAAAAAAAGTAGTTCATTCTTGAAAAATTTATTACTTTTTTGCACGAAGGTTTAAAAGGAAATCACTCCTTTTAAAATTTTCACGTTACACTTTTGAACATTTATTTAATTATTTAAAATAGTAAACTAATATATGACACCATTTTCAATTGCGGGAATACAAATGAGGGTAAATGCTGGGACCAGTAACGTTGCCATGATGAAACATAAACTTGATGTTTTGATGTCAATCTACCCATGGGTAGATATGGTATTATTCTCAGAGCTTGCTCCTTTTGGCCCTCTAACACGCAATGCAATAGATTTTCCAAATACTATTGAAGATGAGTTTAGAGAAATGGCTAAAAAACACGGTGTTTGGCTTATACCTGGTTCTATGTTTCAAAAGAAACAGGGCAAAATTTACAATACAGCTTCAGTTATTAATCCTGAAGGAGATGTAATTGGGCGTTATGATAAAATGTTTCCTTTTCTACCTTATGAAGAAGGAGTAGCAAATGGAGAAGAGTTTATGATTTTCGATATACCTGAAGTCGGCCGTTTTGGAATGTCTATTTGTTACGATATGTGGTTTCCTGAAACATCAAGAACACTTGCTGTTAATGGTGTAGAAGTAATTCTACACCCTTCACTTACGGGTACCATTGATAGAGATATTGAGTTGGCAAATGCTCAGGCAACTGCAGCTATAAACCAATGTTTTGTAATTGATATTAATGGTTTAGCCGATGGTGGAACTGGACGTTCGATTGTTTGTGGCCCTGATGGTAGAATCATTTATCAGGCGAGCACAGGCCCTGAGTTTATACCCATTGAAATTGATATGGATAGGGTGCGAAGTAGCCGAGAGAGGGGCGTTCTAAGATTAGGACAAACGTTAAAATCGTTTAGGGACCATAAAACCATTTTTGATATCTACGATAAAGATAAAAAGTTGCCTTTTTTGGATTCATTAGGTCCACTACTAAAGCCTAAACAAAAAACCAGAACACCAAGCTTGACAGTATTAGAACAGCACCCAGCAGATGAACTTGATAAATAATGGACGTAGAAAAAAAAATAGATAGCGACTTACGATTAAAAGATAAAACTTATTACACGATAGGACAACTGCGATTTGAGCGTTGGGGTGATCTGAAAGAAGTAACAAGCAAACTAAAGCGATCTAAGAGTGAAAATACAGAAGAGTTAACAACTCGGGCAAATGAAATTTTAGCCGACCTGATGATTATGGAACGCTATTGGGCTTTTCCGGGTTGGCAGCAAATTTCAGAACTAAAATCACTTCTAAGAAAAGGTGATACCTCAGCAATGTATGAGAAAACATCGCGTTTTTCAAGGCATTTGATTAGCGAGTCTTATCGATTTAACCCCGGTCACCAAAAAGATTTAGATCTATTTGAAGATGAAGGTGACGTTTCTGAATTAAATAACAATCAACACTACTTTGAAACACTATTTGTAGACAATATAAACCTTGAAGAAGAGCATGAACTTCAAGAAAATTTAGGGAAACTTAGAGAACCAAAAGATCAGTTTGTATATAATCCAGTTTTTGCCAGAAGCTTTGAAGACGCAATAATTGCAATGTTATTCAATTACAACATCCAAGTAGTTGTAATTCGTTTTGACATTATTGCAAAATCAACCAATAAACTGAAGTTACTTCGACCTTTTATTTCATCACTTACTGGACTAGATTACGACGATTTAGATCACGAACATTTGGCAACTTATCTTGCCTGGTCTATTAAAAAATTCAGACCCGAGATTGACATATATTACGTAACCAACCATTCTCTGCTTGATTTAGACGATGAAGTAGTTTCAACATTCAGAAAAATATTTTATCGACAAGAAGACTTGCAAGAACTGCATTTGAGTATTCATCATGGTTTGGAAGAACGCTACGAAACCCCGTTTTTCTCTGCATTAGTAAAATACTCTCAGCAACCTACTTCTGTATTTCATGCAATGCCGATTTCTAGAGGTAATTCAGTATACAAAAGTTTTTGGATTCAAGATTTTGGTGAGTTTTATGGTAGAAATTTATTCTTAGCAGAAACATCAGCAACTACAGGTGGATTAGATAGTTTATTACAACCAACAGGGCCATTAAAAAAGGCCCAAGAAATGGCAGCTAAAGCCTTTGGATCCAAGAATACCTACTTTGTTACTAATGGGACAAGTACAGCCAATAAAATAGTTCAACAAGCTATAGTTAAACCTGGCGATTATGTACTAATTGATAGAGATTGTCATAAAAGTCATCATTATTCCCAAGTATTGTCTGGCGGGTTTCCCGTTTATTTAGATTCTTATCCGATCGAAAAATACAGCATGTATGGAGCAGTTCCTTTGCGCGAAATCAAAGCAAAACTGATGCTCATGAAGGATAAGGGTGTTTTGGATCAAGTAAAAATGTTGGTACTTACAAATTGCACCTTCGATGGACTGGTTTACAATGTAGAAAAGGTAATGCAAGAGGTTCTTGCCATAAAACCAGATATGGTTTTCTTGTGGGATGAAGCTTGGTTCGGTTTTGCCGCGTTTACACATACTTATAAGAAACGCACTGCAATGTATGTTGCACGAAAGCTGCACTATCGCTATGCTTCGAAAACATATAAAGATCAATATATTGCATACAAGAAGACCTTACAAGAAGGTGAGGTTTCTATTATGCCCGATCCAGAAAAAGTAGTTGTGCGAGCTTATTCTACACAGTCTACTCACAAAACACTTTCTAGCTTTCGTCAAGGTTCTATGATTCATGTTTACGATGAAGATTTCCCTAAAAAGAAGGATGCTTTCCTAGAAGCCTATATGACACATACCTCGACATCAGCTAATTATCAAATATTAGCTTCATTAGACGTTGGTCGTCGTCAAGTTCAGTTTGAAGGTTTCGAGATGGTTGAAAAGTGCATTGAATTAAGCATGATTCTACGTGCTAAGATCAATGATAATCCTCAACTAAAAAAGTACTTTGATGTATTGACCGTTCAAGATTTTATACCTGAAGAATTCCGTAAATCTGGTCTTAATGGATATTATGATCCAAAAAAGGGCTGGAATCGGTTAGAAAAAGCCTGGGGTGAAGATGAATTCGTTTTAGATCCAACAAAAATCAACTTGCATATTGGAAGGACGGGAGTTGATGGCGATACCTTCAAAAATCGATTCCTGATGGATAAATTCAATATCCAAATCAATAAAACGTCAAGAAATTCAGTTTTATTCATGACTAATATCGGAACGCGAAGAGGAAGTATTGCCTATTTAATTTCTGTATTGCTTCAAATTTCTAAAGAACTCGATGAAGAAACCAGAAGCTGGACAAAAACTGAAGCAACCATTCGTCAAGTTCAAATAAAAAGTTTGTGCGAAGATTATCCCTCTCTACCTGATTTTAGCGCTTTTCACAAGGCATTCAGACATAAAGAAGATGTTCCTGGTGGAGATATAAGAAGCGCATATTATTTGGCATACGACGAAGAAAATTATGATTTCATTTCATTGGAAGAATGTTTGGAGCAGGTTAAAAAAGGAAAAACCATCGTGTCTTGTGCTTTTGTTATTCCTTATCCTCCAGGATTTCCAGTACTAGTTCCAGGACAAGTAATTAGTGAAGATATTCTTGAGTTTATGATTGCTTTAGATGTAAAAGAAATTCACGGTTTTCAACCCGATCTTGGTCTACAAGTTTTCAATGACTTCGTGCTGGAAAGAAAACTTAAAGAAAAGCAAAAAGTATAAGCGCTCAAGTAGCGAGATATGATTTTTAGCACTGAATTTATAGGATTGAAGAAAAGTGAATTGATTTTCACTTCTCTTTTTGCATCATTATTCATTCTATTGCATCTTTTTGGAAATTCTAATTTCATTCTGGATGAAATCTCGCACATAACTATTAGTGAAGCAAGTACAAACGGAATTGATATTTCTAAACGAATTAAACTATTCTACACCGTTTTATTCGGGTTCACGATCTTACTTATTGGATTGTATCTGTTGCAATCAAAAGTGGCCAGATATACTCAGTTCAGCTTAAACCAATGGCTTTTTCTGAAAAACGGTGCTGGTATTGGTTCAGTTTTGATCCTAGCTCACTTATATGGTATTGAATTCTTAAGTGTTATTCAGCTTGTTGCTTTTATTCTTTGTGCTTGTTATGTTCTTTTCCTGCTTCAACAGCAAAAGATTATTCCTCAATATTATGTCCAGCCGACTCTACTTTTACGATTACTAGTTTTAAGTTTAATCGTTAACGGAATCGTATTATTTCTAACTAATTCTACAGATGAAATAATTAAAAATGGGATCACCTCATTTGCGCTCGTTTTCACAGCTTTTATTGCTCTCCATTATGTGTTAAATCGATTCTTTAAAATTGAATCTAATTCATTTTTCACTCGTTTACTTCCACTTTTTCTAGTACCCCCTCTTATTTTCTTTTCTGTTGAGTTCCTTTTTTATCAAAAAATAGAAACTGGAATAAATACTTCTTATAAATCGGTTTTCATCGGACTAATCGCCGGGTGCTTAATCGTTTGGAATACCTATTTATCGATTAAAAAATCACACATTCCAACACAAAAACTATTTTCCTATTTCTTTATTCCTTCTGCGATTGCAACCTTTGTTTTACTGATTGATTTTCTTCCATTTATGGAGCAACCTCATGAACTATTTGAGTTAGCCAACCCCGCTGTTTCTCAACTGCGCATTTTTAAATTCCATGAAATTCCTTTTGTTGATTTTCTATCCTCACATATGTTTTCTGAACAGTGGTATGGAATAATCTATCATCTAATTTTTGGTTACTCTGGAACCTTAGAATTTATGATATACGAGTTCTTTAATTCCATAGTACTCTATTTCATTATCTATTTTTTTCTAAAGAAATTATTTCGTTCCGATTTAATTGCTTTCGTATTCATTCTGACGTTTCCTTTAGTTCCTGAGCTTTTCAACACCTACTTATTCATGGGTATTATTGCTTTCTTTCATATTGATAAACTAGCCGCTAATCAATCTGTAAAAAATTACTTTTTGTTATTTTTAATACTGTCTGCAATCTGTTTTTGGAGATTAGACACGGGAGTCGCAACTGTATCTGCAGTAGTATTTTTCATTCCGATAATACTATTTACGCAAACGGAAAAAATTAAGATTCCAAATCTTCTAAAGTCAACTGTACTTTTTTCAGCACTTGTAATTTCAATATTGTTCGTCTTAGCTCTGCTCACGTCCCGAGAATATATCTTTGAAAACATATCAATTGCTTTGCATTACTTCTCCGGTGGACAAGCGCATGGATTATCCAGTTTAGCCTATGAATTTAACCAACAGTACTTTCTGCATCATGTAATTTTTCCTTTACTGAGTATTGGATTAATCATACTTGCCTCTGTGAGATTGCGTTCCAATCCCTCTAGGAATGAAAAGTTTCTTTTGAGCGCAACCCTATTTCTATTATTGATTTATATATTCAATTTCCAACGCGGCCTTGTGCGACATGGGTTTATGGAAAAACAAGATTTCTATTTAATCTCAACTCTGTTTCTTGGGATCTCTTTATTTGTCATTAGCCTTATTCAGCAAAAAGGAAAAAACGCTGTTTTCTTACAGCTTTTTCTTATCGGGTTCTTCTCTATTTTCGGTTTAAAATATTACTCAATCGGTAAAGACAGAACAACCTTTAATACCTTCTTAGAAAAATCTTCTATTACCAATCTGGATAATCAATTCAATGAAAAATTTGAAGGAAGAATTTTAAATACCTCTCCTTTTGCAGATGAAAATCACACTGATTTTAAAATGTTTTTAGATGAAAATTTGACAGAACAACAAACGTTTTATGATTTTTCAAATTCTCCAATGCTCTACTACTATTGCCAGCGAGAGGTTCCATCGTATTTCTGTCAAAATCTACAAAACACCATAGACGAGTACTTACAAAATGAACAATTAAATCAATTAGATACCGCTAAGATACCTGTGGTTATTTATTCAAATTATCCTGAATCATGGTGGGATGCTACAGATGGCATACACAATGCCATGCGCCAAAATATGATTATCGAATTCATTCACAAAAACTATCAACCTTATCAGATAATTAACAACCGAGCAATTTGGATATCGAAATCTAAGAAAATAGTAAGCAGAGATGCTCTGAAAGCTCAGGCAATACCAAAAGCAAAAACATATCAATACGGACAGATTGCGCGTTTTCTAAATACCTATTACAACGAAAATATAAATGACAAAATAGTTCTCCTAAAAAATGTAGAAGTTAATCCGACCAGCGATCAATTTATTGAATTCAATATTGGACAGGAGATTAGAAACAAAGAGCGAGTCCTAATCAAAGTTGAGCTTGGTCAAGTGAATTGGGACGATCAATTTAAAATTGATGTGTTTAATGACTCAATTTATTTAGGTACCACCTACTTCGGTATCACACCAAATCAATTGCATTATATAGTTCCAATAAGCAATCACTGGGGTTGGTTTAATACTTCCGTATCGCATATCAGAGTTCCTAAAAATGAAGCATTTTCAATTGGTGCTTTAAACTTCTATCAAGATATTAGAAATGAATATTAAGCATCAAATATTCCTTGATTCCTTTATCGCTAAGCCGATAGCATTCTCATTGAATTTCATAGTAAGAGCCTTAGGGCAAATACTTTCCATCAATCATGATTTAAAAAGAGAATATCAAACAATAGCGGTATGCAAATTCAAAGGAATGGGCAGTATTATACAGGCTACACCGATGCTTGCTGCTGTAAAAGTTCAACATCCTAATTCTGAATTAGTTTTTGTTAGCACCAAAGCAAATCGATCAATTCTTGAAAAGATTAATCATATTGATACCATCATAACGATTGATGAAAGCAGTTTAATCAATTTTATCACTTCCAATATTTCAGCACTTTATCAATTAATTAAAAAGCGCCCAGGAGTTTATTTTGATTTAGAAATCTATTCTGACTTCTCTACTCTTTTCACCCTGTTCTCATTATCCACTAATCGAGTTGGCTTCTACTTGCGTTCAAGTTCCTTTAGAATGGGAATTTATACCCACATGATGTTTTTCAACCCAAAGGTGCCCATTTCAAATGTTTACTTACAAATGGCTAAGCTTATAGGATGTAATGATGAATATCAAGAATTATATCCTTTGAAAAAATCAATTCAAAAACCCTTTTCTCATACTAGAAAATATTTGGTTATTAATCCCAACTCATCAGATCTTAGATTAGAACGTCGCTGGGATTCAAACAATTTCATCCAAATTATACGTAAAACACTCAATGAATTTTCCGACTACGATATCTTCCTTATTGGCAGCAAAGCCGAACAAGAATATACCGAGTCAATTTCGACAATAATCAATGACACAAGATTAATAAGTACAGCTGGTAAAACTTCGATATCAGAGGTTATTGCATTAATCGACAGTGCTGAAATAATGATCACAAACGACACTGGACCAATGCATTTGGCTTTTGCATTAAAAAAAGAGGTGATTTGTTTATTTGGACCTTGCTCACCAGATCAATACGGCAGGAGTGATAACGCACATGTAATTTACAAGAATACTTATTGTAGTCCATGTGTTCACGATTTTGAAATTGCACCTTGTAATGGCAATAACATCTGCATGCAACTCATTGGCGTTGAAGAAGTCAATGAAAATATAGCATCACTTTTAAATACTTCTAAAGTTCAAAAATCGACCTTAATAAAACCAATAATATATCAAACTGAACAAGATATTTTAGGGATTGTGCAACGCTAGATTAAGCCTCTTTGAATAATAATTGACACATAGACCAACTCGTACCAATAACAAACCAGAAGAAAATATTTATGCCCCAACAAATTAATTCGAGTAGTCAAAATTTTGTATTTTTTAGCTTCTTAAAAAACACACTATGGCCGCTAAAAAGAAAATTGCTAAAAAGGTAAATGAACGCACTAAACCGTTAAAAGGTATTTCAGATATCCGAAGGTTTTTCTACAAAAATGAAACTCCAATCTATTTCATTAGTGCTACTAACTTCAACTTATTGGGAGCCGATGAATGGGTAAAAGGATTTAAGTTCATTTGTTATATAGAATGTTTTGATGGTCAGCACCCAAATGTGTTCTCTCCAGATGAAATTCCACATGATGAATTTCAAAGTATTGAGGACATCAATAATTATATGCTTGAACACAAGCAGGTAGTCGATTACATTCAAAGTAGAGCAAAAGGAAAAAACAAAGGCAAAGCGCTTTTCTTGATGTTTGATGAAAAGACCGAGAAATTAGCCAAGAAAATTGGTTTAGATGTAGCATTTCCATCAGCTAAATTGAGAAACGATTTAGACAATAAAGTAATCACCAATCGTGTTGCCGAAAAAGCTGGAGTACCCTGTGTACCAAACGTTTTAACCAAAATTAGTAGTTATAAAGATTTAGAAAAGAAAGGTGATAAACTAGGTCATGACTGGGTTGTTCAAACTCCTTTTGGTGATAGTGGACATACTACTTTCTTCATTAAAACTGAACAGGATTACAATAAACACGCTGAAGAAATTGAAGCTGAAAAAGAGGTAAAAGTCATGAAGCGGATCAACTGTATGGGATCAGCTATTGAAGCATGCGTTACCAAGCATGGTACTGTTGTAGCTCCACTTATGACCGAACTAGTTGGATTCAAAGAGCTTACTCCTTACAAAGGTGGCTGGTGTGGAAATGAAATTTATGCCGATTGTTTCACAAAATCCATACGCGACAAGGCTAGAAAATATACACGCCTTTTTGGTGATCAACTATTAAAAGAAGGATATAAGGGCTATTTTGAACTTGACTTTTTAATAGATACAGATACCAATGAATTGTATCTTGGAGAACTGAACCCTAGGGTTACTGGGGCTAGTTCTATTACCAATCATGCAGTATTTGCCTTGGCAGATGTTCCATTGTTTTTGTTCCATATTTTGGAATTCATGGATGTTGATTATGAGATAAATGTAGATCAACTAAATCGTCGTTGGGCACGTCCAGAAAACATTGATTCATGGGCTCAAATGGTCATCAAACATACCGATGATACTATCAAACAAGTGACACGCGCTCCTAAATCAGGTATTTGGAAAATGAAAGAAGACGGGTCTATTGATTACGATAGGATAGATACACATCGGAGATCAGTTGATGGTGATGATGAAGCCTTTTTCTTGCGGATAATGAAAGAAGGTGATTACGTTTACGAGGGTGCCGATTTAGGTATTTTGGTAATGAGAGGAAGAATGATGACTGACAACTTTAATCTTACTGAAAAATCGAAAAAATGGTTGGCGGCTATCCAAAATAAATTTGAATCAGTTGAGCCTACTCAAGTGAATCAAATTCAAGATAAAGTTGCTGAAATTGGTGGTTTTAAAATGATGTAAGCGAACTCCTATTAATCTGGCGATAAAAAGCGCAGATTAGTATAGCATTTGTTTAAGCTGAAATTGTTTCAGTAATTTATATTTTACAACAATAAAATTAAGATACTTTGTAACCCTCGGATATCTATCGGAGTATTATAGGGTAACGGAATCTGATATAAAATAAATGTTCCTCTACCTTAGAAGTATTTCAGAAGATAAGCCCGGTGAAAAATGGAAAGAAATTTTTGACCGCACATGGGCGCACTACAAAAAGTGGTTTCTTCAAGAAGGATATCGGAATCGTCCCGGCTTTCTAACATCCAGCGAGGCATTGCGAGACGCTATGCCTGAAATCTATCCAATATACGAGGAATTGTGCGAATTAGCTGGAGGCGGTGATGTAGAATCCAGGTTTTTAAGTCAGTTCTCCCCTCCCCCATTTATGAGCGGTTGTTCTCAAATTGCTTGGACTAAGGACGCCAACTTTCTTATCCGAAATTACGATTACTCACCAAAGTTGTTTGAAGGTGTTTTACTCAAATCCAATTGGCTTAAACCTGTAATTGGGATTGGAGATTGTATTTGGGGATTACTCGACGGAATGAATGGTGATGGACTAGCAGTTTCATTAACCTTTGGTGGAAGAAATATATCAGGTGAAGGGTTTGGAATTCCTCTGGTATTAAGATATGTATTAGAGACTTGTTCAACCGTTGAAGAAGCAATTGCAGTATTTCGCCGTGTTCCTGTTCATATGAGTTATAACGTAACTATATTGGACAAAACGAAGCGATTTGTAACGGTGTTTCTTTCTCCCGACAGACCCGTTAGTGTTGTTGCAACACCTATAGGAACTAACCACCAGCACAGTATTGAATGGGAAAATTATGCATCTATGTCGGCAACGCTTCCGCGTATGCAATTTCTTGAAAAATGTTTGTATAACCCTGAGGAAAACACCAATTCAATTAAAGGTAAGTTTATGCAACCCCCTTTATACAACACTGAGTTTGAAAAAGGTTTTGGGACCTTGTATACAGCAATTTATGATTTAGAGAAAATGGAATGTGAAATCCGATGGCCAAATAAAAAAAGGCAATTCGGGTTTGAAAATTTTGTAGAAGAAAAATTTCAGATAAACTTAAGTAAGATTTTTTTCAATAAAGACCTTTCGATCTAATCAGCCAAACTCATTATAGCTTGATATCTATTTCAACTTTTATTATCTTCATTGTTTTATGTACCACTAGCACTTCGCTAGCTCAAGAGAATAAGGAAATAAGCATTGGAATTTCCATGGGTTGGGGAACACAAAATGCGGCACCTTTTAACTCAATTAACTATTCTCATGAAGTCTTATTTATAAAAGGTCAACTGAATAAAGACTTGTAGATCTTGTAGAAATTAGAAGTTGATTTTTGAGCCTACTTATTTTTTGGTCAATCATCAAATCCTTAGCTCGCCTTGCTTGCACCAAAACAATAGACTGTGAATAGAAAAATTGAGTGATAATAAAAGTCATTAAAAATGACAACAAGATAGTCGCTCGGATATTAAACACAAAACAAAGATTTTTCGGGCTGCTTAAGTGGATATAAAATTATCAATCAGGGATTAAAACCTTTTTTATAAAACTAAAATATTCGTTTAAAAACAGAAAAAATACCCGAAGATTAAAGACCTTTGTAACATATAATTCAACAGGAAGTTATGGTGAATCTCTATAAAAAAATACTGATCAGCGAAAACTACATTAACGGAAGCTGGCATAAATCTGGAAACGGGAAATCGCTTCAGGTAATTGACAAGTACACACAAGAAGAAATAACAAAAGTTCCTTTTTGCTCAAATGAGCAAATGGAAGAAGCTATTCAATCTTCAGTTACTGCATTTGAAGCATTAAAAAAATGGTCTGCTGGTCAACGCAGTGATGCATTAGAAAAAATGCGTGTTGGACTGATTGAAAACCAAGAAGAATTTGCTCAACTTATAGCTGCAGAAGCAGGAAAACCAATAAGCTATGCCCGTGGTGAAGTTGCTAGATGTGTGGATACACTTAAAACTGCAGTTTCAGAAACAGTGCGTTTTGATGGCGAAATGGTGCCTATGGATTACAATAATGGAGCTGGAAAGGTAGCTTTCACGCGTCGATTTCCTCTAGGCCCGATTGCTTGTATTTCTCCATTTAATTTTCCGCTGAACCTAGCACTGCACAAAATTGCGCCTGCAATAGCATGCGGTTGCACCGTAGTTCTAAAACCTGCACCTCAAACTCCATTAGTTGCATTAGCATTCGCAAAAATGGTAGACGAATTAGATTGCCTACCTCCAGGTGCACTTAGTATTTTAGTTGCTGATATTCCTGAGGCTGAAAAATTGGTTACGGACGAAAGAATGAAAATGCTGTCTTTTACAGGTTCTCCCCAAATTGGGTGGCACCTCAAAAACATCATTGGCAAAAAGAAAGTAGCTTTAGAATTGGGTGGAAACGCAACGGCAATTATTGATGAATCCGCAGATCTTAAAGCAGCAGCTAAATTGTGCGCAATCGGTGCTTTCTTGTATGCTGGTCAAATTTGTATTTCAACTCAAAAGATTTTAGTCCATGCAACCGTTTTCGATGCCTTCAAACCTCTTTTGATTGCAGAAATTGAAAAACTCAAAATTGGCGATCCTCGCGATGAGGATGTAATGATTAGTTCAATTATTCAACCGGTTCATGTAAAACGAATTGGTGATTGGGTGAACGAAGCCGTTGAAGCTGGCGCTGAAGTCTTAACAGGTGGAAAAGTAATTGACCAAGCGCATGGGTTATATGCTCCAACACTGCTAACCAACACAAAAAAAGGCATGAAAGTTTGCGATTTGGAAGCCTTTGGTCCTATTGCAGTTCTTGAAAAATTTGATTCGTTTGAAGAAGCAATTACAATGAGTAACGACTCTACTTTTGGGCTTCAAGCTGGTGTATTTACCAATCAATTTGATCATGTAAAAATGGCTCATGAAGAATTAGAAGTTGGCGGTGTAATGATTAATAATATTCCCGGATTTAGAATAGACAGCATGCCTTATGGCGGAGTTAAAGATTCTGGATTGGGCCGGGAAGGCATAAAGTACACAATGGAAGAAATGACTGAACCTCGATTATTAGTTTATTAATGAATTCAATAGAAGAAATAGTAAAGGAATTAGACCTTAAACCACATCCTGAAGGTGGATTTTATAAAGAAACCTATAGATGCAAAGAGGAGATACAACAATCTGAATTAGGCGAAGCATACATCGGTTCACGGAACTATTCTACGGCAATTTATTTTTTGCTGACCTCGGATACTTTTTCCGCATTTCATAGAATAATACAGGACGAATTTTGGTTTTTTCACCAAGGGTCACCTATTCGGTTGCATACTATATCTCATCAAGGTGAGCATACTGAGCATCTTATTGGAAATGATTTGGTAAAAAATCAAATACCTCAATTAGTGGTGCATGGAGGCGATTGGTTTGCAGCTGAAGTGGTTAACGAAAATGATTTTGCACTCGTAAGTTGTACCGTCTCTCCTGGGTTTGATTTTTCAGATTTTGAATTACCTTCGAGAAAAGAGTTAACCGAATTATATCCTGTTCATCAGGAGGTAATCACTAAACTGACTAGAGTATAGCGAATACTGCAATCAATGCTAATTTTTTATTTTGTAAATAATTGTGACCGATTCTATCATAAAAGTCAATTCAGAAACAATAGTTAAAGAAGATAAAAAAGTAAATCACTAAATTTAAAAAATGGGAAAACTTTTGGACGTGCTTTCAGAAAAAGAATTGGACTTTATTGCTAAACAAAAACTATTCTTCGTTGCAACGGCACCAATTGAAGGAAAGATAAACTTATCTCCAAAAGGCATAGATTCTTTTCGCGTTATTACCAAAAACCAAGTCATTTGGCTTAACCTGACAGGAAGTGGTAACGAAACTCAAGCCCATGTCGATGAAAACGGTAGAATGATCATTATGATGTGTGCATTTGAAGGTGCTCCAAATATTTTACGTTTATACGGAAAGGCTGAGGCCATTCTGCCTTCAAATAGCAAATGGAAAGAATACATTAGCTTGTTTCCAAAAGTTCCAGGCAGCCGACAATTACTTTTGCTTCATATAGATGCGATTCAGAATTCCTGTGGGTTTGGCGTTCCCTACTTTGATTATAAAGGAGAAAGAGATACGCTTAATCTTTGGGCAGAAAAGAAAGGCGAAGCTGGAGTTCGGGAATACCAAGAACTAAAGAACACCACTTCCCTAGATGGAAAATCTGTTCGTCTCGATTAGCTTTTAGCTGATTTCCTTAAATTCCTCACCACCAAAAACATGGAGAGACCAGCCAATATTGCTCCCAAAAAGAAAGATGCTCCAGGCAAATGAAACGGAGCGTCAACGCCACTAAAAACTCCAAAAACCCAAGTAAATAATAGTGGTCCAGTAATACTAGTTACACTAATCAAACTAGTTAAAGCTCCTTGCAATTCTCCTTGCGCATTGTCAGGAACTTCATTACTAATCAAACCTTGCAAAGTAGGCACTGCAACGCCACCCAAACAATAGACAACAATAAAGGAATACATCATCCAACCTTCGCTAGCTAATCCAAATAATACCAAACCTAAAACCCAAAATATATAACCGATGAATATTGTCTTGTATTCTCCGAAAGTGCTTACCACTTTGCCAATTAATCCACCCTGTACAATGGTTACCAAGATTCCTACAACACCCAGCGAATAACCAACATGTGCAGTATCCCAATCGAAGCGGTACATGGTATAAAAACTCCAAACCGATTCAACGCATTTTCCCGCTAGATAAATCAAGAAAAATCCGGCAATCAACCCCATGATTTTAGGATAGGTTCTCAAATTCAACAACGCGCTTACGGGGTTGGCTCTTTTCCAGTTAAATGGTCTTCTATTTTCTGGTTTCAGCGATTCTGGAACTACAAAAATCCCATACAATACATTCAATAAACTTAGGCCTGCAGCAATAAAAAAAGGCATTTGTACACCCCATTGCCCAGCTATCCCCCAATTACTGGACCTATTATAAATCCCAATCCAAATGCAGCACCGATTAATCCAAAGTTTTTTGCCTTGTCCTCTGGTTTACTTATATCCGCCATATAGGCAGACGCAACAGTAAAGCTTGCACCAAAAATACCGGCTATAAATCGCCCTACGAATAACCAAAAAATAGTTGGTGCAAAGGCATGAAAAATATAATCTAACCCCAAACCAAACAGAGCCATTAACAAAACCGGTTTTCGACCAAAGCGATCACTTAACCCTCCCAAAATTGGAGCAAAAATGAACTGCATAATCGCGAAAGCAAATATGAGCCAGCCACCAATTTTAGCAGCATCACTAATTGATCCGCCATCTAGACTAACAATCAAGTCAGGAACCACTGGAATAATAATTCCAATACCAATTACGTCTAACAAAATGGTAACGAAAATGAAAAATTTCGCAGCGTTTCCTTGTTTCAAATCAGTGTCTATTAGAACAGCACGAAATAAGGAAGAATTAACCGACTGATGAATCTAATTCTAAAAAGAAAGTTCTCGATACATTTTTGTTCCGCAAGCTCCACAAAAACACTCGAACTGACAGACTTATGCTAGAACTCTTTCGATAGTAAAAACTATAAATAAAAATGATTCTAATTTATCAAGAAAGTCCATCGCTTGTCAGTTCGAGTGATTCTATCCCGAAGGTTCGGGATAGAATTGTATCGAGAACTATCTTACTACAACTTTCTTAACTGGAAAAGTATATTCCGTAGATTGTACACTAACAAAATAAATCCCACTACTAATAGCAGACAAGTCCAATGAAACATTAGAGGTATTGGAAATAAACTGGTGCAACACCACCTTACCCGATTGATCAACCAACTGCACAAAAGCCTCTTCCAATACAGGAAACGAAAAAGATAAATTGAGAAGATCAGATGCTGGATTAGGAAAAACCTTAAAAGATTGAATGCCATTTTGGAAGGCTATTTCTTCTTGAGCAAGTATGGCTTCTTGTAAATCGCAGGGAGTGCCAATACATCCTTCCTCATCCATTTTTATTACCCAAAAATCCTGATAATTATCATTCGTATTCGTTTCGCCAGCAGCAATGTAACCGCCATCAGCTGTAGGCCTTATACTGTACAAAATACCGCGCACCCCTGCTTGGCTATCTTTATCAAATGCATCGGGGTGGTGATGTACGCGCTCCCACAACAGTTCTCCATCTGAGCTTACTTTTATTACATAGCCATAAATGCCAGCAACACCGTCTTTGTAATATCTACCGGGCTTTGAACCACAGCCTATTAAAGAGCCATCGGGAGTTTGGTTAAGTGAAAGCAGGCTATTATTTTTCCCTAAAGTACCAAAAGAATTGTCCCAGATGGTTTTTCCAGTGCTATCCAACTTGATAATATAATTTAACGAATACTCATTGTTATTTCTTGAAAGTGGTTCTTTATAATCTGTTCGTCCTCCACTAAAATAAAAATGCCCGTCTACTCCTTCAAAAACGCTAAATACCGCTTCTGTTAATGAATCGCCAAAAACTCTTTCCCACTCTACTTTACCGTTGGAATCCGTTTTAACAATCCAAACATTTGCATTCCCATTTACGTTTGGCACACCATAACTCTCGGTCCATCCCCCTAAGATATAACCGCCATCTTTACATAACCCTATCGTTGTTGCTTTATCCAAATGAGTAGTAGTACCGTACAACGTATCCCAAATTTGATTGCCTAAACTATCAGATTTACTTAACCAAAAACGCCCAATAGTTACTGGATGATTTACATATCCAAGTCCAATAATCTGCTTTGTCTTTTCGTTCCATCTGCATTGACTAAATTGCTGAAATCTATAATTTTTAAAATCCTTAAACAATACACTATCAAATGATTGATCTAGAAAAAACATCCGGCCTACCCCTTTACCGTCTTTATCAATAGCTCCCGCCGCAATTACATAACTACTATCATTTATTTTAGAGCCATTAGCATAATAACCTGTCCCAATTAGCTCATAATTCGCTCCATGTAAATATTCTTTTTTTAAATTACCTGTATAATCAAAAATTGACACCTTTAGTTTCCGTTGGCCTCGAAATTCGCCACCAACACCTGCAATTGCATAAGAGCTATCTGTTATAAATATAGTATTCGATATACCCCAATTTCCATTGTTTGGTCGAGCATTAAAAGTAGTTTGCGCCTGTATGTTAACACAAGTTACCATACAAAGCGCAAATACTAAAAGGATATTTCTTGAAAAAAGATTCAATTACCTACTGATTATCAGTTTTTTGGGTGCATAAGAAGCTTTTGCAGTGTACAAGCACTAATATACAACTCAATGATAAACTTAATTTTTGTGGGTTCATTGTCCTTAAAAATTCGATTAATTTGCCAACAATAGAAAATCAATAAGCAAATTGATTTTCAGAATAAACTCCGTAGTTGATTAATTTTAAAACTGTAATAAGCCGATCGTCATATAGCCGAGGCTCTAGGTGCCCAAAGTCTCTTTGGATGCATCGCAATCGATCAAAAGACACTAGAAACTTGCCCAATGAAGGAAAACTGATAAAGCTCGCCTCTAATCAGTTGGTTGATTCTGCATCACAACTATTTCCTACCGAATCCTATTTATGTGCACGGCTAAATCCCGAAGGAAATAAAGATTGGAACACCTCTGTTAAAGCAACGCAATTGGCTATTGAAAATGGGGAAACTGTTTTGGCTTATCCTTCTTTCTACGGAATGGATTTGATGTGCGACATTCACTATTTGCAGAAAAACAAATCGGGTTCTTGGAAGGCGTTTATCGTAAAATCTTCCACTAAAATTTCTGATAATAGTAAGGAAAATGCTACTTTCCAATTGCATACTTTAAGAGAAGCTGGATTAAAAATATCGCACTTTTATGTGTTAACTATTAACACCAAATACAACAGGTCAGAAAAAATTGACTACCACCAGCTATTCAAAAAAACTGATGTTTTACCAACCCTAAACAAACTTGAAAATGAACTGAAGTCAACACTTCAAGAACTTCGAAAAACCTTAAAATTAGAGACACCACCAGACTTGCCTATTGGAGAATATTGTTTGAGTCCGTATAGCTGCGAATTCAAATCAAAATGCTGGAAACATGTACCTGAAAATTCAGTTTTTAATCTTAGAAGAGTTTCAAGAGAAACGAAATTCAAATGGTGGAACAGTGGAGTAAAAACTATTGATGAATTAAAACATTCAAAGTTTGAGTCTGGCAGTTTGCTTTCTGAAACCCAAGCCGAAGAATATGTGGATCACGAATCACTTAATGAATTCATGGCTCCTATTCAATTTCCAATTTTGTTTTTGGATTTTGAAGGGTATTTACCTGCCCTACCGCCCTTTAAAGGAATAAAACCATTTCAAATTATTCCATTTTTATTCGCAGCTTACAGGTGCGAATCCATAGATAGTTCTTTAACTTTTCATTCCTATATCGGAACTCCAAAAGAAGATCCGAGACAGCAATTTGCTAAGGAATTAATTGAAATCTGCACTTCAATTGAAACCATTTTGGTATACGATCCAATGACTGAAAAACAAGTTATTAGGGGATTAATACGCGAATATCCCGAATTGACTGAGGATTTAGATTCCATCCTTAATAAAATCATTGACCTTGCTAAACCAATAGCAAATAAATACTTTTACTTGCCAGCCATGAAAGGTTTATCATCTATGAAACATGTGCTGCCGGCAGTGGATCCGACGAATACTTATAAATCTCTTTCTGTCCAATCAGGAAGAGCCGCGTCTCAATTGTATCAAGTCTTGTGTGATGAGCAACACGACAAAAATGAAAAACTCGAATTGGATAATTTGGTAGAATATTGTAAAATGGACGTCTACGGATTGGTTCAAGTTTACAATGCATTTCTTAAGGCTTTAGATCGACCAGTAATAAGTACCAATTAATCTAATTTGCACTTCTTTGTCCCTCTCAACAGGGAAGGTGATGAGGAATGAGACAGAAGGGTTTCTACTTTTATTAAGTACTTTGTATAATTCAGCTTTTGACTCTAATTAACAACAGCGCTTCATTAGCAAAGAATATCCCCGCCTAGCTAATTTGATATATTTGTTTACTTCTAAACTTGGACGAAAACACACTATGAAAGTCGTATTATTTGCTGGAGGAAAAGGCACTCGAATCTCAGAAGAATCACATCTTAGACCAAAACCAATGATAGAGATTGGTGGCAAACCAATCCTTTGGCACATTATGAAGACTTATGCTTCTTATGGACATAAAGAATTTATTGTTTGTTTAGGCTATAAAGGGCACATGATTAAGGAATACTTCTTGAATTATTTCAAGCATAATTCTGACGTCACTATAGACCTTCAAACCAATAACGTAACTGTTCACGAAACTAATGCTGAGCCATTTACGGTTACTTTAGTAGATACGGGTTTAGAAACTATGACAGGTGGACGATTAAAACGCATTCAGAAATATATTGGAAATGAAACCTTCATGCTTACATACGGAGATGGTGTTTGCGATATCGATATGAATGCGCAACTCGAATTTCATAAAAAACATGGCAAGATGGCAACAATGAGTATTGTTCAGCCAGGAAGTCGTTTTGGAATGATTGAAATTGATGAGCATCAAAATGTAAAAGCTTTTGCTGAAAAACCAAAAGAAGATGGGGCTTGGATTAATGGCGGATTCTTCATTCTAAACCCTGAAGTCTTTGAATATCTGCACGATGACGCAGACGATATCATGTGGGAACGTCAACCGCTAGAAGACATTACCTCAGCTGATCAATTGGTGGCATACAAACACGTTGGATTCTGGAAGTGTATGGATACAATGAGAGATAATCAGCAACTGAATGAAATGTGGGATGAGCATCCTAAATGGAAAAACTGGTAAATACTATTAATGACTTTTGAAGAACTAAAATCGGTTTATACAGGAAAAAAAGTTTTCCTAACAGGCCACACGGGTTTTAAAGGAACTTGGATGGTTCTTTTGCTCAAGCAATTAGGTGCCGAAGTAAAAGGATACTCTCTTCCTCCCATAGAACACAATGCGTTGTATCATCAGGTGCGCGCTGAATTGCACTGCGAAAGTGTAATTGGCGATATACGAAACCGTGAAAAACTGCATCGAGAAATTGATAAGTTCCAACCGGACTTTATATTTCACATGGCCGCTCAGGCCTTAGTAATTGATTCATACCTAAATCCTGTTGAGACTTTTCAAACCAATGTAATGGGTACCGTCCATGTGCTTGATGCAATGCGAGGATTGAACAAGTCCTGCAACGGTATCATGATTACTACCGACAAGGTGTATGAAAATCAAGAGCATGAGGCTCCCTATAAAGAGAACGAACCTTTAGGAGGATACGACCCATACAGTAATTCAAAAGCTTGTTGTGAATTGGCAATCAGCAGCTATAGACTTTCATTCTTTAATCCAGAACAATATGACGAGCACAAGATTTCTATTGCTTCGGTTCGTTCTGGAAACGTAATTGGCGGTGGAGATTGGAGCGACAACAGAATTATCCCTGATATTGCAAGAGCATTAATTTCTGATGAAATTATTTTAGTTAGAAACCCCAATTCAGTTCGTCCTTGGCAGCATGTGCTAGACCCTCTTCATGGTTACCTCATTTTAGGTGCTAAAATGGAAAATGATCCTGCAAAGTTTGCTGAAGCCTACAACTTTGGTCCTGATCCAAAGGAGCGTATGAACGTTCAAGAGTTGGTTGAAACGGCTATTGGAATTTGGGGTTCGGGCAACTATGAAGTTAGCGCTAACCCAAATAAACTGCACGAAGCTGGTCTTTTAAGGCTGAATATTGATAAGTCTAGAAATGAACTTGGCTGGGAACCTAAATACAATGCTAAGGAAGCAGTTCAACAAACAATAGCTTGGTACAAGGCATCTAAAGCTGAAGAAGACATTAAGTCTTTTACAGAATCCCAAATCACATCATTCTTTAAGGACTAATGACCAATTTTACCCCAACTGCAATTGAAGGTGTTTTTGAAATTGATTTTTTCAATATTAAAGATGATCGTGGAGCATTCGTTAAAACATTCCACGCTGGAAAATTGGAAGAACAAGGACTCGAAACTGATTTTAAGGAAAGTTTTTATTCTGTCAATAACAAAGACGTTATTCGAGGAATGCATTTTCAAACACCGCCAGACGATCACGCAAAAATTGTCTATTGCACTTCAGGAAGTTTAATAGACGTGATAGTTGATATTCGCAAAAAGTCGCCAACTTACGGACAGTATATAATGGTAGAGTTGAGTGGTACTAATGCAAAGGGGGTATATCTTCCTACTGGAACTGCTCATGGGTTTTGTGTAAAAGAAGACAATACCTGTATGGTTTATCTAACCAGCACCGTCCACAGTGCATCAAATGATGGAGGCATTCATTTTGATTCGTTTGGCTGCAACTGGCCCACTAAAAACGGTATTCATTCCGATCGAGATTTATTATTTCCAACGTTAGCTGAATTTAAAACACCATTTCTGTGATTCGATTCCTTGCCTTTTTAGTTTTAATCATAAGTTCATTTTTACCCAAAGAAGTTTCAGGACAACTGCAGCATCTGTCTAGCAACGCCAAAGTCAGTTTACTTACATGTGGACCCGGAAATGACCTATACTCTATTTTTGGTCATACTGCTATTCGAATAAAGGACGACGCACAAAATGTGGACGTAGCATTCAACTATGGGACATTTGCATTTTCTGACGATTTCTACTTCCAATTTACAATGGGTAAATTGAATTACCGATTAGCTGCTGAATCGTATGATCGTTTTGTGGCAAACTATCAATACGAAAAACGTTGGGTCAGAGAACAAGTACTAAACCTCGATTCAAACCAAAAACAGCTAGCATTTGAGTTTCTAATCAATAATGCGAAACCAGAAAACAGTTATTATTTGTATGACTTTTTCTACGATAATTGCAGTACTCGACCTCGAAATGTCTTTGAAAATATATTGGGCGATCAACTTAAATTCAACTTTCTGGCTTTGGAAAAGGAAAAGACTTTTCGAAATATGATTGATCTATACTTACGCCAAATGCCATGGTCTGATGCTGGAATTGACTTGGGGCTTGGAACCCCATGCGATAAGCTTTGTACTCCTTTACTTAAAACTTTTCTTCCAGATTATTTAATGGATGAATTCGATAGAGCTACCATAATTACTGATAATGGAGAAATTCCGTTGGTTACTGAAAACAAACTGATAATTGATGCTCGACCAATAGTTGAACAAGGGTTCAACTGGTTTCATCCCTTGGTAATATTTTTAGCGTTTATTATTTTACACGAACTCGTGCTAATGACTAAAGTTCGTTTCTTGATTGGTACTTTTGATGGCTTGCTATACACTATAGTTGGTCTGACTGGATGCCTAATTTTCTTTTTATGGTTCATTACCGATCATAATGGAACACGACCAAACTGGAATATTCTTTGGGCTATGCCATTATACTTCCCTTTTGGAATTGCCTATCTCATTGCGCCCAAAGTCAAGTTTTTGAATTTGATAATGCATGGTATTAATGTAATTTTACTCTTATGCCTACTTTTTTGGGTGGTACTGCCTCAAAATCTTAATGAGTTTTACCTTCCTATTATAGTTTGGCTATTCTACAGAAACTCCGACCGATTAGGCTGGTTTAAAATGGTTAAAAATCGTTTTCGTTCAAGCAAGATAAGAGCTTAACAAAGTTTCTCTCTAAAATTCGTTTCCATTTCTCTGAGTCGAATCACTCAAATTGAGAAAATAGTCTGTCACTTCTATTGTTTTAAGAATAGTAAAGAAGTCTAAATGTATCGAGAAGTCTATTTTTGCAGCAAAATTTTATTATGATTCAACGAATTCAGTCCGCTTATTTGCTTGTTTCCGTAATCCTAACCTTTCTATTTGCTTTTTTAAGCTTTGCAAATTTTGAGGTGAATGACAATGTCTATTTCATGAAGGTAATGGGACTGTATTATCAAGACACCAGCGAAGTACTTTTTGAAGCACCGAATATGAGTTTGAGCGCTGTCGTCTTCTTTAGTATTCTACTTTCCATTTCCGCAGTATTTAACTTCAAAAAAAGAAGTGTTCAAATACAACTCGTAACCTTAGCCATAATTGCTCAATTAGCGAGTGTAGGTTTGGTACTCTTTGCTATTTCAACCTTACCCGCTGGCATTCTTGAGGGAACTCTACCGCAGGTGAACTATACGTTTGCTAGCTTTCTGCCAATAGCTGCAGTTGTTTTCTTAGTATTAGCACTTCGAGGAATAAAAAAAGACGAAAAACTGATTAAAAGTTTGAATAGAATCCGATAAGCATAAAAAGTAGTATGAGCATTTCAGATAACCTCAAAAAAATACAGAAGAGCCTTAGCACTGGAGTAACCCTAGTAGCAGTTTCTAAAACTAAGCCTATTGAATCCATACAAGAAGCTTATGAAATTGGACATCGTGATTTCGGTGAAAATAAAGTTCAAGAACTTTGCGATAAATACGAAGCTCTTCCGCAAGATATCAACTGGCATTTAATCGGACATCTCCAAACCAACAAAGTAAAATACATCGCTCCATTTGTAAATCTGATTCATGCTGTTGACAGTCGAAAACTGACAAAAGAAATTCAGAAAAGAGCAGGCCAATGCGAAAGAACAATTGACATTTTGGTTCAATTGCGGATAGCAAAAGAAGAAACCAAATTTGGTCTGCCCTATCCTGAGGCAACGGATTTACTCGCAGCATTGAAAGCTGACGAATTTCCAAACGTACGAGTTGTTGGCCTTATGGGAATGGCCTCTAATACAGAGGATCAAGAACAAATTAGAGAAGAATTCACAATACTCAAAACCTTTTTTGACGAACAAAAAGCATTGAACTCGAATCTCATACATCTAAGTATGGGTATGAGTGGAGATTATCCTTTGGCCATGATTTGTGGCAGTAATATGGTGCGAATAGGAAGTGCAATTTTTGGTTCAAGAAATTATAATTAATGAAAGTGGTAAAATCAAAGGTGCAATTAGCAAAACAGGAAGAAACATTAAGAAAAGTGTTCGCTTCGAACGACGAGGAAAAAACAGTTAAAGCCGTAAAAAAACTACGCGAAAACGGTCACCCAGAGTTAATAGTTCCTTTATTGGATTTGTTATCTGCCACTGAAAACGACACTGTTTTTAGTACCGTAGTTAGCTTACTTAACGACCTTAAGGACCAAGATGCTGCTAGGCCATTGATAGATGCTTTAAACGATGAAAAGTATGAAGGAATTCGTGTTTTTATTCTGCAGACATTCTGGCAATCTAGGTTAGATGCACTTCCATATTTAGATGAAATTGTGAACCTCGCAATCAAGTCAGATTACATGGTAACCCTAGAGTGTTTGACTATTGTAGAGTCTTTTAAAAATGCACCCACAGATGAGGAAATTGTAGAGGTAAATACTCAACTTAAGGATGCAATAATGGACGATCCTGAGAATAAAGATTTATTAGCAGGAATGATTGATGAGTTGAATAATTATATGATTGGATAAGGTAAGTTCATTTGTTTTAATTTGTTCAAGCCTATAGATCCTATTCGCTCGCATAAATAGCTACACTTAACCTTTTGAGTTTGCGCTATTCAATCTGGAAGTGATGTCGTAATGAGAAGGAAATCTTGAAATTTGACCGTTAATTAACTGAAAGAATTATAGGTCTTCAATTTTCAAACTCAAATCTCCTAATTTCGAAGTCTTGAAAAGTTTCCTAATTTCTATTGGTTTATGTCTGTTACACTGCGCAGCCGATTGCCAGTATTCGATAGAATTCAAACCCATTCTGAATGGTCAACAACTGTTTTTAGATTCAGCAGGATTGTATACAGTTAATAGCAATGAAGTTGTTATTTCCAATCTCAAATTCTATGTCGGAGCATTGCATTTAGTTAATCACAAAAAACAAAAAGTTAAAACCGACAGCAGCTATCATCTTATAGACTTGGCTAAGCCCGAATCAACAAAATTGCAGCTAGAATCTCAAGAGGAATTATTAGTAAACGGTTTTCGATTTAAACTTGGAGTTGACAGTATTACTAATGTTTCAGGAGCATATGGCGGTGACTTAGACCCTACTCTTGGCATGTATTGGACATGGCAAAGTGGGTACATAAATTTTAAAATAGAAGGTTTTTATACTACTGAAAATAGGGATCGAGAATTTCAATATCATTTAGGTGGCTATTTAAACCCTTTTGAAACCGTTCAAGAAATTCGATTAGATATTTTGACTTCCAAAAAAATTGTAGTTATAGTTGACCTTGAGAAGTTCCTAAAAAGTATACCGGCAGAATTACCAGCTAACATAATGTCTCCAGGAAAAAATGCTAAACTACTTTCCGAATTACTTGTTCCTATTTTCTCCTTAGAAAATGAATAGATGGATACTCATTCTATTGCCTTCAATTTTTCTATTTGGATTTGGAGCAGCCGAATTGAGCCAAACTCAAATCGAGATAAAGTATCCATCAAATTGGCCAAAACCGAATTACGATTTTGAGAAAAAACCTTTGTACAAAGAGCGTGTAAAGTTAGGGCGGAAGCTTTTCTACGACCCTATTTTATCACGAAATGGTATGGTATCGTGTGCCAGTTGTCATCTTTCTTTTACTGCATTTACCCATGTTGATCATGCGCTGAGTCATGGAATCAACGATAGTATTGGAACTCGAAACGCTCCGGTACTTATAAATTTAGCCTGGAACAATCTATTTATGTGGGATGGCGCAGTAAATAATATTGAAGTTCAGGCCCTTGCTCCTATTTCTCATGCTTCCGAAATGGGAAACGACTTAGTTACTTTGCTTCCAAAGCTTAATGAGCATGATGCCTATCCTGCACTTTTTAAAACTGCTTTTGGTGAAGAAAAAATAACTTCGAAACAACTGTTATTAGCCCTTGCCCAGTTTCAATTAACGCTAGTTTCTGCAAACTCTAAATACGATAAAGTAAAAGCGGGTGTTTTGAAGTTTACTGAACAAGAAGCAAATGGCTATAAGTTGTTTCAGCAAAATTGCAATGGCTGCCATAAAGAGCCTTTATTTACAACTACTGAATTCGAGAACAACGGACTGCAACCAGATGCAAATCTCAGAGATTCAGGAAGATATCAGGTTACTCGACTGAGTAAAGATTTATACAAATTTAAGGTTCCAACACTAAGAAACATTCAATATTCCTTTCCATATATGCACGATGGTCGCTACAACAATTTGAACGAAGTGCTCAATCATTACCGAGCTGATCAGGAATTAAATATTATAAACCAGCAGAACAAACCCGTTATTCAAATCACTGAACATGAAAAGGTGGATCTAATTGCATTTCTACTCACTTTATCCGACAGGGAATTTCTGTTTAACCCAGACTATGGATTCCCAAGAAACTAATTTTACAAGGACAGAAGGAATTAAAAATACAAAGCGTCTATTAGGAAAACAATGAACACCATGAAAAAAATACTATTCTTTACCACAATCACTTTAATGGGCAATCTTCTTTTTGCTCAAACAAACCCTGCAATCCTTGAATGGTTACAAAATGACAGTATAAAAGGTAGCCATTACGTGTCTGGGAATTCTACAGTAATTCAAGATAATGATTTAGCCAACGTTCAAAAGGTAGAATACTCCGCTAGTAGTGTTTATGTCCATACTAATGGAATTCCAGCATATGCTACAGGTCCATTTTTAGATGGAAACCCATCTTTTGCAACTGCTCAAAATGCAATTTTCAAATTCCCATTGAACCCAGCTCAGAATACGGGTACATCTACTTCAACAAATGGAGGTAACATAGGGGTTTTCATTAATGGTGTTGCTCTTTTTGACTACAGAGATGGGGTGTCGTATAGCCTGAGCGCTGCAACAGATCAAGGTGGACCAGGTGGCGGTAGAGGCGATGGTGTTTGGAACAGAGATGCCGTACCAGCAGAAATGGATGGCTTTGATTGCTCAAAAGGACACCCTGCAAGAGGCAACTATCACCATCACCAAAACCCTTCAGCATTTAAATTGGATAAAAATGTAATATCTAATATTTGTAACCTTTATGACGCCGATGGTTTATACACTATCGATGCAAATAGTCATTCTCCACTTATTGGTTTTGCCTACGACGGCTTTCCCATATATGGTGCATATGGTTATTCAAATGGAGACGGTACTGGTGGAATTGCAAGAATAGAATCTTCTTATAAATTGAGAAGTATTGCTGTCCGAACCCATTATTCAGATGGTTCTAATGTAACTGATGGTCCTGCCGTAAATGCCTCATATCCAATTGGTCACTACCGCGAAGATTACGAATACAACTCAGCAAACGGTGATTTAGATGAGCATAACGGACGGTTTTCTGTTACTCCAGAGTATCCTAATGGCATTTATGCTTATTTCGCAACCGTTGATGCTAATTGGAACTCAGCATATCCATATGTTGTTGGACCCACCTTTTATGGCAATGTAACTGCCTCTAAAGTGAATGCTGTGACAGAAACTACTGACGTTTATTCAACAGAGGTAACTGATAATACAGACACCACTACTTCGATTAATATTAATTCAGTAATTCCAAGCTTTAGTGTATTTCCAAATCCTGCTCAAAATTTTATTGCTATTCAAGCTGGAGGACTAGTAAAATCAAACATAAATATTGACTTGATTGATATGGAGGGTTCGGTTGTACGTTCTTCTCAAATAAAACAAGGATCTACCATTTGGTATATAGACACACAAACATTATACAACGGAACTTACGTATTGCGTATAAATTCTGGCACATCTGTAACCACTCATAAAGTCGTTATTCAGAAGTAATAGCTACCACAACATAAATGTAAAAGCCCTTTTAGAGAAACCTTAAAGGGCTTTTTTTTGCCAATTCTAGCAACGAGATATTTTCTTGCAATGGCCACAAATATTTAGTAATTGAAAATATCGGATGTGAAAAATTTATATTTCCATGAAAATTAGTAGATGATTTTGGGTGTGTTGGATATCCAGTTTGTGGTTTAAGTTGTTGTGAGGATTATAATTTAGGTTTCTATCACAGAATGCAAAAGTGACTTATAAATATTGAGTTAATGAAAATAACCTTAGAAAAGAACTCACTTTTCCATTAAATCCTAGCCATGGCAAAATCAACTGATCCTATAAATCGACTGTAAGTCCTCCAACCTTAAAAATTATTGATCTTAACATCAATTCCCTTGATTTGAATTTAGACAGCACTTCCAATGGAATATTCTTCAACGAATTTATCACTCAAAACCAAGAAGTAATTCGTGAAGAAATAATAATTGAGACATTTGTATTGGTTACTTTTAACAACTAGAATTAACCACGATAAAAACAAACGATTATGACAAAAACTCTTCAAACTTTATGGATCGTAAGTTTAGTTTTAATACTGTCCTCCTTCTCCGATAAACAAGAAGTAAACGTTATCGGAACCTATGGGGTTTCGGATAATGATCCAACACAAATTGAATTGGTTTTAAATGTTGATAGCACTTTTAGTTATCAAGATTTTTCGAACTCTAGTAAACCGATTAATGTTAGAGGCAATTGGGAATTACAAAATGGTCAAGTAATTCTTAAGGATTACAATTCTGAGCTTTCTTTTCATTCCAAATGGAAAATATCGAAAGATGGAAAGATGATTAAGTCGAGGAAAAGAATGACTTTCTTTACATTGGCGAAAAAGTAGCTCTGCACCTTTTTAAGGAAACGCAATCTCAGATTTTCGTTTGTGACGTACTTTAGGTTTTTCCAAGATAGGAAATTGATTCATCAAGAATTAAGGCAAGCATTGGATAATAAAATTGAACAGTGCTAAAAAAAACAATAATTATTAGTGATTCCCTCAATAGATTTTTTTGAAAAGAGGCTCATTTATCCAAAATAATATTGGGTTATTTGTCAGGTACAGCACTATAAAAATAATGTTAATTTTATGAATCGATACCTTCAACTATTCTTAAAAAATAAGCACTCCTATTTTCTATGCAAACACAGCAAGCTTAAACACAACAAAACATAAAATCGAAGTTTAAACTATTTTTGAAATTATGAAAACATTCTCACCTATCACTATTACAATCTGTGCATTACTAATTTTCGTTTCTTGTAAAAAGGAAGAAGAAGTTGAGCCTGAAGCTGCAACTACAGTAACTACAGTTGCCACGCCTACCACAGTTACCACTCCTGAAGCAACAACTGGAGACTCCGAACTCCCGACAAGTATTATTTTAAAAGATATTCCAGCAGGAACTTTCACTATGGGAGGCTCTACTCAAGCCTCAGATGCGCCAACTGTTGAAGTAACACTTAAAGCATTTAAAATATCGGTAAAGGAAATTACCAATCAGGAGTATATTGACTTCTTAAATAAGGCATATGCTGATGGCTGGATTACTGTCTCAGCGCAGTCAGCAACAGACCCTTGTGGAACGTCCACCGAAAACATGGTTATAGGAGCTGGTGATGCACCAAATTCAGGACAAGTATTCTTACAATTGGGAGAAACAGGAGGTTGCACCAGTGACGGATCTGCAGAACATATTGACAATAAAAGCTGGATTTCATTTAACAGCTCCAATAGTATTTTTGAGTTACTTGACTCAGAAAAATCAGATTGGCCAGTGAACTGGGTAAAATGGTATGGTGCCTTTGCATTTACTGAATATTATGCTGTAAAACTACCTACAGAAGCACAGTGGGAATATGCTGCAAGAGGTGGAAAACAACTTGAATACCCAACAGACGACGGGACCATCTCAGATACTAAAGCGAACTATAATGGTGATACTCCAGGAGTGCATGATGCAGACGGGCATTCGATTAAAGTTGGTTCTTATGCTGCGAATCCATACGGTTTATATGATATGGGGGGAAATGTATGGGAATGGTGTCTAGACTATTACGATGCTTCATTCTATTCTGTTAGTTCTGACCCGCTTAATACTGCTTCTGGAACAGATTCTAAAAGAGTAAGACGTGGAGGTTCTTGGAACTACCATTCTGCCACTTTATTAACTTATGCGAGAGCTTCTGACTTTGAAAATAGAGGAAACAATCATTTCGGATTTAGGATAGTACAAGAGTAATCTCCTTTCTCTAGCTTTATCTCAGTAAAAGTGATCAAGTCAATATCAACCTTTCTTTTTCTACTTTTAACCAGTATAGTTTCTGCTCAATATTGTAATCTCGGAGATCGATTTACTGAAGTTGAATATTTTAGTAATTCTGAAATTAGTATACTGAAAGATGTTACCTACGGGTCGGCTTTCGATTATCAAGGAAATAAAGAAACCTTGCTTTTTGATGTGTATTATCCCAATCCTCTAGTTGATTCCTTGACAAAAAAGCCATTGGTTTTAATGATTCATGGTGGTGGATTTCATTCTGGAAATAAAATACAGCGAAGGGGAGAATGTATTGCTTTTGCAAAACGTGGTTTTGTAGCCGTAAGTATCAGTTATCGATTAGGTTGGAGCAGTATAAATACCAATGGTCAATTATTGGCGATGTACCGCGCACAGCAAGATGCAAATGCTGCTCTTAGGTATCTTATCAATAATCAAAGTACTTATCAGGTAGATCCTAACTGGATATTTATTGGTGGAACTAGTGCAGGTGCCGTTACAGCCAATAATGTTGCATATTCTGACCATAGAGCATGGGAATCCATTTACCCTGGAATTGAGGGAGCTCTTGGTAGTTTAGATACTTCTTCGAATAAATTGACCAATTCCTTCACTATTCAAGCTATTTTCAACAACTGGGGTGCTGTTCCAAAACAATCGATTAAAATCGATGAATTACTTCCACAAATAGCTTTTCATGGGTTGTTAGACTCTATCGTTACAATAGATTCAGCAACATTGTTATTAGGATCACGATCGATTCATTACCTACTATCACAGAATACAATTTGTACTGACTTTACCGTTGACAATCAAGGAGGACATGGGATCTACTTTAGCACTTCTGGAACGGTATTCCGAGCCTCACGTGCAAGCTGCTTTTTCAGAGGTGTTATTTGTAATAATTGCACTGACTTCTTCTCAACAGACTCCATTCATGCTTCATGTTCAAACATTTTAGGCATAAAAGAACAACATACATTAAACTATAGAATTTACCCAAATCCAACTCATGGACAATTGAATATTGAAGGTGCTGTTGGCACTGAACGGTTCACTTTAATAAACTCTATTGGAGAAAAAATTTATGATAATGTCTCTATTGATGAATTAACCCTAGAATACCTTTCACCTGGATTGTATGTATTGAATATTTATATGAGTCAACAAAATCAAGGGTTGTATTTCATTAAACTGGGAGACAACCTAATGCGTTATTAACTGCCTTATAACCAAATTAGCATCTGCGAAATGTGTTCAATCTTCGGCGAAATGATTAAAGAACATTGCTAAACACTTATCTACCTTTGGGTTATCAAAATTTTAAACACTCAAAATGGAAAAAAAAGTAACTAATTTCGGAAGTAAAAAGAGAACTTGGATACTAGTTTTCTCTGTCTTTTTAGGAATTCAAGCAGCAGTTGAATTAGGGATTGGTGTGGCCTTGTTAACGAGCTTAACCGCTACTTTAAAAGCAGGTTTTGGAATTACGTTTATCCCCGAAATAGAAATTCTAGGAGTTGCTCTAGGTATGTACTTATTGCTGCTAACTCTACTTATGGTATTGAGTATAATTTGGATATTGAACAGAAATAAAGCCGGCGTTACTCTTGGAATTATCATTGGTGCTTTTCTTTCTATTTTCGGAGTACTTACATTTCTGAAATTTGGAGATTTGCAAGCCCTTCTTGGAGATAGTATTAGAGGTGTAATCACCATTTTATTGGCCTTCATGGCTGCTAAAGAACTTAAAAAATAGAATTATGGCAAAGTCAAAATGGAGCAATAAAAACATTGCTGATCAAAAGGATAAAGTAATAATCATCACTGGTGCTAGCAGTGGTTTAGGCAAACAAGCGACAAAAGTATTGGCCAGCAAAAATGCGACGGTAATCATGGCTGTTAGAAATACAATCAAAGGCGAACAAGTTGCTCAAGAAATTAAAAGCACTCAATCCGATGCTCAAATTGAAGTAATGGAATTAGACCTCAACAGTATAGCATCTGTAAAGTCTTTTGCAACCGAATTTTCTAAATCCTTTGACAAACTTGATATCCTAATCAATAACGCCGGTGTAATGGCCTGCCCTTTTTCTAAAACCAAAGATGGCTTAGAGATTCAAATGGGTGTAAATCATATGGGACATTTTGCACTTACAGGCTTATTAATGCCAATGCTCAGAAAATCGAAAGCAGGTCGCGTAGTTGCCACTTCCAGTATGGCACACAAACAAGGTAATATCAATTTCGACGATATTAATTGGGCCAATAGAAACTATAGCACTACTAAAGCATACGGCGATAGTAAATTGGCAAACCTTTACTTCGCCTATGAATTAGCAAGAAAATGCAAAGTCGAAGGAAACAACGTTAAAGTAACTGCAGCTCACCCAGGTTGGACGAATACAGATCTGGGGCAACATTCTCTAGTATTTAGCTTCTTAAGTCCATTACTTGGTCAAGGAGTTGAGAATGGAACTTTACCTACTTTAAGAGCTGCAACTGACGAAAGTGCCAACGCAGGTGACTACTATGGCCCATCAGGATGGCAAGAAATAAAAGGTTTTCCAGTTATTGTTCCATCGAACAAATTATCAAAGGATATTGGCAAAGCCAAAAAACTTTGGAATGTGTCTGAAGAATTGACTGGAATAAAATACTGACAAAAAGATTGAATCCTTATGAATGATATTTTCCACTTAAACAGCGTTGCCGAATTGCACCAACTCTTTGGTTTAGAAAAACCATTACACCCTTTAGTTACCATAATTCGAAAATGGCCCGAAACTGATATCGATTTCAGTAATCTAAAAATGAAGGGTGATTTATATGTAATTGGTCTCAAAGGAAACATAAGAGGAAAGTTTAAATATGGTCGAAATACCTATGATTACGAAGAAGGTAGTATCGCCTTTCTTGCTCCAAATCAAGTTACCTCCTACGAAAATTCAGATCCGAATGATGATATTGGAGGCTGGAATATATTTTTCCATCCTGATTTGATTCGTAAATCGGAATTTGCAAAAACGATCAAGAATTATTCATTTTTTGATTATGATTCAAACGAAGCATTGCATATTTCTGAAAAAGAAAAGATTATGCTGGGTAACTTGGTCAACCATATCGAATTGGAGCTGGAAAACAGCGTAGACAAACACTCACAAGATTTAATCATTGCAAATATTGATGCACTATTAAAGTATTGCCAGCGCTATTATGAGCGACAATTTTATACTCGTAGTAATCAAAGCAAAGATACCATTTCGCGTTTCGAGACTTATATGAACCAATATTTTACTTCGGACAAATTGAAAAAAAATGGGTTACCCACTATCTCTTCTTGTGGTGAAGCCATGAATATGTCTGGTGGTTATTTAAGCGATCTATTGCGCCTAGAGACCGGAAGTAGTGCCAAAGACCATATTCACAGATATATTATCGACGCAGCCAAAAACTTGCTTATTAGCTCTAATAACCCAGTTAATCAAGTGGCTTACAGCCTCGGATTTGAATATCCGCAACATTTCAGCAAACTCTTCAAAACCAAAACAGGTATTAGCCCAAGTGAATATCGGAACTTGAATTAATTGCAAGAACTATAGAGTCCAATTCATAAGAATGCACTTTATGCCATATAGGAATAATCTTATGCCTAAATACTTCAACTAATCAATAATATTAAGTGAACTTAGTGGTTCATCTTAGGCATAATTTAAAGAAGCATAAGAAGATCAGGCTTTGCATTAGCTTAAACCAACTGAACTATTAATAATGGCTATTTCTAAATGTTTCGAAAATGAATCGGATTAATAATTCTCCTACCCTTTTATCATTGCTTTTAGTTGTTTTTCAGCTCAATATAGTAAGTTTTCGAAAAACAGAAAATGACCAGAAATTACTAAATAATATTTTATTCGACCACTTCAAATTCAGATGAATTTTTAAAAAATCACTGGTGTTAACTTATAAACCACAAAAAATGAAATGAGCGAAAAAGCCATTATATGGTCCAGTGATATACTCAGATGGGTTATTTCCTTAACTATTCATTCGATAATAGTATGCTTTGTCTTTTTACTCTTCAAATACCCTTTTGCATGGTTAATAGGTAAAACTTCCGTTTTGGGGATATTTCCCCACTTCATATTCTGGATTTTTGCAGGAATTTTAATTGCCAAATTAACAACTACCTTCAGTGTCATAATTTCAGTATTAACCGTTTTTTTAGTAAGACAATCCACTACACATGTAATATTATTGGGCGTATCTCTAATAGCAATTGTTGGATCTTGTATCTACGGAGCGTGGTTTGATCCTGTTGACTTATCGTGGAAAACTCTTAGGTACTCTACTTTTAATAAGATATTATTCACCTTCCTTATTTTAAACCTTCTGAAAATTCCTATTCAAATTTACTCCTTCAGCAAAAAGTAAATAAATGAATTTATAATTTTAGAAGAGGTTTAACTTTTTTCAACTCTGACTCTAAATTCCCATTCGTTTATGACTATTCAAGAGCAGCTCACTAAGTTTTTGTGCGATAATAAAAATTGATAATAAACCCATTTATCAAACTCCAAATGTGACTACAAACGGCAGCTAAAATCAATAATTCAGAATAAAACAACTCAAATACTCCAATCAAATTATAGCAACCAAATTGATTTACCAATTGTAAATGGCCAAATACACTCTTTTTCTATTCTTAGATAAAAAATAGGTGTGATTAGTTTACTGAAGTTTTTAGATATTTTTATTTACATAAAATCGAATACCAGTTTACAAACAAAAATCAGCATTACCAATACTTATAAAACGAATACAACATAGCATTGTAGAGTCTTTTCGTCAATAACAGCAATTGATTAACACGGAAAGTGCAATCTTATAACTCAATTAATAAAAGTATGAACAAGTCTTTTTAAAGTTTCATATTAGTTCTTTCGATAAGTATAGCAAAAGGCCAAAAACAGATATCAACGAATTTAAATCGGAAGAAATAAATTGTTATAACAATGGAAATATGAAAAGAATCGCGATTATAGAAAATAGCTTACCAAATAGCCATTGGGAATATTGAAATGACTACAGATCCAAAAGACTTTACCTTTATTTTACAAAAGGAAAGATAATCAACAAAAAATAAAAGTCCATAATACATAAAACTCATTACCAATGACACCATTTTAACTCCAACTAATGCAAATTATATTAGCGTGAATTAAAAAATAAAACAAGTGTATCAGTCTAAATTTAAGATTATTATGGAAAATTTATGCTGTAGTTAATTTTTAGATATAATGTTGCTTAATTTAAAGTTGATTGATGAATAACAATAATAACTTGCACATTTTTAAAACCAAATGCGTCTCATTATGTCTAATTCGAGATAGATGAAAAAGTTTGAAGCAAAATACCTACCCTATTTCCCAATAGTGGGCTTAGGGTTGTATGTCTTAGTGTTCATCTTTGCTGCCTCATATTATCCAGGAGGATCCATCAATTATCCAAATGCGATTGGTTATAGTTTTTCTCACAATTTTTTGTGTGATGTCATGCATCCTACTACGCACAATGGAAGCATAAATAACGCTCGATTCGTTGCAATCATTTCACACATGATTCTGAGCTTCACCATGATCTCCTTCTTCTACATCCTTCCTAAAATATTCCATGTAAAAAATCGCAATACGATATTGATTGCCTCTTTCGGAGTAGCAACCATGACGGTATTCATTTTCATGTATACCGAGTATCACGATCTAATAGTAACTATCACAGGCATCCTGGGTACAATTACTCTTATCCCATTTTTTATAGAACTTAGACATTACAAAATAAAAGGAATAAAAAAACTAGTGTACCTATGCTATACACTGAGTATAATCGTCTTCTTTATTTTTGAGACTAAAATCGGATTCTACTACCTTCCATTTCTTCAGAAAATTACTTTTGGAGTAGATGCTTGGTGGGTAGTTTGGTCGTGCCTCATTGTAATCAATAAAAACAAAACCGCCTTGGTTTTAACCCAACAACCGATAAGCATTTAGTAAAATCGTATAAAAATAAAATAACAAGAATCACTCAATTTATAAGCTATTAGCTTTTAGTTCGCGCCAGCACGTATGAAGCGAAAAACCAATACCTATTTAGACTCCTTGTCCTAATTGAATGGTTAGATAAGTAGAAATCTAAAACCTATTCCATTCCCAACTTATCTTTAATTGCTCTAACCTCTTCTTCTAATCGTTTATTGCGCTCAGAAAGTTGCTCAATAATTTGCCCAGCATTGACAACAAACTGTTGCATCTCCTCTACCAAACCGTGTGGAGTGGCGGACAACGCTTTAGTTTTATGAACGTCACCAAACAGCGCAATTAAATTCACCTCTAGCACCCTACCAATAGTATCGAGCATAACTAAACTCGGAGTTCGTTTACCGCTTTCTATGCGAGCGATAGTCGATTGTACGCAACTGCACTTTTCGGCTAAGTAAGCCTGAGAGATATTTTTCTCTAGTCGCCGAGCAAGAATTATGGAGCCAACATCTTTAGGATTCATTTTATGCCAATTAGGAATAATCTTATGCCTGAAAACTACAACTTTTCAATAATAATGGCAGAAATTAGTCTTTTAAACTAGGCATAATCTGAATTACTATGAAAAAACAAAAAATAGTTTTAGCAATAGCAGCCCTACTCACCGTTATACTTTGTTTATTGAAACCTGTCAAAGAAAAAGAGCAAACCGTATGTAACCATGGCGCTGCACTTATTTCGACAGCCAGTTTAGAGTAATTCTTTTTATTACTTTTTACTAAAGTTGAATCAATAGCCGATTTTAGAACGATCTTGTTGAAAACAATTCGATATTTAAAATAAATAGAAAGTTAATCAGCTGAAACATCTCATGCCCAGAAAAAATGAGTTCTTTATAGGGGACCAAAGTCCAATTTAGATATTCACCAATACTAGCACTGGCTGATTCAACTAAAAAAGGCTTTCAAGATGCAGTGAGTTATGTTCGTGATTACTTTCTACTTTTTCAGAAAAAGTGTAAAGTACAAATAACGAATTTGCTGTTGCGTTCTTTAAAACCTAAAAGCTTTTTTATCTCCACAAAGTCGATAAAACGCTTTGCTAAGTAGTTTCCTTTTGAAGCTTTTATCATAAATGACGATTTGCTCGCCGGAAGGAGTCGAAAAATAAAATGTACTCACAAAATCCCTCCTGCATGTGAGACATCCCATTTCAAATAAATACTTTAGCTATTATTATTTGTGAAATTTCGTTTTTGATTATTAAACTATGAAAACTGTTGTATACATCAGCAAAACACAATTCTACAGATGACAAATAATTATTTGACAATCAATTAAAAGGCGCAAAGCTCTTATGAACACTATTTTTATTATTCACTTATTCTCTAGCATTTTTATGGCTGGATTATGCTGGTTTGTTCAAATTGTACATTACCCACTTTTTCATCAAATAAAACTGGAAGATTTTCCAAAATATGAAAGGAAAAACTACCGAACAGGATTTATAACTGCTCCCGCAATGATGATTGAACTTGCAACTGGGCTCTACTTAATTTATCAGAACCCCAATTTATATCATTCACTAAATGTTGGTCTATTAGGGGTGATAGCATTAAGCACTGCTTTTATTCAAGTACCTATTCATTTAAAACTATTGAAAAATACTAGTGTCCAATTAATCGATAAACTAATATTGACAAATTGGATACGCACAATTAGCTGGACCATTAGAATAGTAATATTAGCGCTACTACTTTCTCAAATATTAACTCCTTAATGACATGCCCCATAAGCAATTGAAGCGTTTAGAAACTGTGCTTCAGAGCAGGTTATCCTTTCCAACGCACACTAATGTATCCCAGCTCGTAAGAGATTGTATCGCGTTCGTATCGAAATAATTCAAACTACTTACCCAACCAATCCAAAACATTCGCTTCCACTCTACTTTCAATCGTAGAAATATCTCCTTTTACAAAAGCGTTACCGGTAATATTTTCGAATAACTCAATATAACGCTCAGAAACCAGCTCTACGAACGCATCTGTCATATCTGGCACCGTTTGTCCTTCTAGGCCTTGAAAATCGTTCTCCATGAGCCACTCACGCACAAATTCCTTGGAGAGTTGCTTTTGCTTTTCACCTTTGGATTGTCGTTCGGCATAACCATCTGCATAAAAAAAGCGGCTAGAGTCTGGAGTATGAATCTCGTCAATCAACAAAATCTCGCCATTTTCAGCGCGTCCAAATTCGTACTTGGTATCCACCAAAATCAAACCTCGGTCATCGACTAGCTCTGTTCCACGTTGGAACAACTTACGCGTGTAATCTTCCAACATCAAATAATCGGCTTCCGAAACAATGCCTTGTTTGATTATCTCTTCACGAGCAATATCCTCGTCGTGCCCCTCCTCTGCTTTGGTAGCTGGAGTAATTATAGGCTCAGGAAATTCATCATTTTCTTGCATGCCTTTCGGCATTGTAACTCCACACAACATGCGTTTTCCGGCTTTATATTCGCGCCAAGCATGCCCGGCCAAATAACCACGTATCACCATTTCAATTGGGAATACCTTGCAGGTTTTACCTACGGTAACACTTGGATCTGGAGTCGCCATTTTCCAATTCGGAACAATATCAGAAGTAGCATCCAACATCAATTCTGCAATCTGGTTTAGCACTTGCCCTTTGTAAGGAATGCCTTTTGGCAAAATGTAATCGAAAGCCGAAATACGATCGCTGGCTATCATTACTACCAAATTATTCTCCAAGGTATACACTTCCCGCACCTTGCCTTTGTAATGATTGAGCTGGCCAGGAAATTTGAAATTGGTTGTTCCGAGTGTGTTACTCATTGTGCTTTGTTTTATGTGTTGTTGTAAAATATTGTGGAGCTTCTTGTTCTATTTATTTATTAGTCATTCTGAATTTATTTCAGAATATCACTATTGAACTACTCGTTTGAGTTGCTGAAATAAATTCAGCATGACGCTTTACTATTCCACATTAATCTGAATTGTTCTAACCGTTTCCATTTACCTTTTAGTTGACTTATCCGAAGGATTCTCTTCAAATTTTTGGTAGCGATCGATAATTTTTCGCACCAATCGATGCCGCAATACATCCGTTCCTTTCATGTGAATAAATGCAATGCCTTCTACGCCTTCCAAATACTCAGCAGCTTGGATCAATCCGCTCTTTTGTTTGGGTGGTAAATCAATTTGAGTGCGGTCACCTGTTATAATAAACTTAGCCGACTTTCCCATCCGCGTAAGGAACATTTTCAACTGACTTTCGGTAGCATTTTGAGCTTCGTCCAGTATCACAAAGGCTTTATCCAATGTCCGTCCACGCATAAAAGCAAGTGGCGCAATTTGTATAATTCCCTTATCTACATATTCAGCAAGCTTCTCCGAAGGAATCATGTCTCTTAGTGCATCGTAAAGGGGTTGCAAATAAGGGTCTAACTTCTCTTTTAAGTCTCCTGGAAGGAAACCTAAATTCTCTCCAGCTTCCACTGCAGGTCGAGTTAGAATTATCTTTTTTACTTCTCGATCTTTTAAAGCTCTTACGGCCAAAGCAACGGCAGTATAGGTCTTTCCGGTTCCGGCAGGTCCTAGCGCAAACATCATATCATTGGTAGCGATTTGTTTCACCATTTCCAATTGGTTTGGAGTACGTGCTTTTATCTGCTCACCATGAACGCCATGCAAAATTACTGCATTGTCAAATTCATCGGGTTTTTGGCCGCCGTCTTCGGCAATCATTGCTTCAATATCTTTGGGATGCAGTTGGTTGTACTTCTGGTAAAACTTGTACATACTGTGTACAATTAATTCCAGGCGATCCATTTCTACATCGCTACCCATTATCTTAATTGTATTACCCCGAGCAATTATTCTCAGCTTAGGAAAATACGATTTTAGTAAATCTATATTGCTGTTTTCTGTTCCAAATATTTCTACTGGATTAACAGCCTCGAATTCAATTACTCTTTCTTGCAAATATCCTGATTATATGTATTTTACGTAATTTACCTCAACCATAAATCAAAGCCTTTAAAAGGACAATTTATAGCGAAGCATTTGTTTATTTTTGCATCCTAGCAAAGATATTTAAACTTAAGGCATTTACTAGTTTTTACTCATGGCAATCGTTACGCTAACTACTGATTTTGGATACAAAGACTATTACGCAGCTGCCGTAAGAGGTACCTTATATTCTTTGTTTCCCGAAATCAAAATCGAGGACATTAGCCACGGTATTAGTAAGTACAACATACTAGAAGCAGCTTTTGTGCTCAAAAATGCTTATCGACATTTCCCTAAAGGCAGTATTCACATTATTGGCGTAATGACGCATACTCGTGATGCAATTAAAGAAACAGAGAAAAATTTAGAAGCAGTAGATCACGTTGCGCTTGAATACGACGGTCACTATTTCATAGGTGCAGACAATGGTATTTTCAGCTATTTGTTAGATTTTGCTCCCGATAAAGTCTTCACACTTTCGGTTCAAAAAGATACTGCTAAAGAATCCTTTCCCACCAAAGATGTATTTGCAAAAGCTGCCGCTCATCTAGCTCGCGGTGGAACTTTAGAAGTCTTAGGGTCTTCTAGAGATTCCTTGAATCAAGGCGATATTGTTCAGGCAAGATCTGAGGGTGAAAATATTCGCGGCGAAGTGATTTACGTAGATGCATTTGGAAACGCTATCACCAACATTACCGAATCGCATTTTAACCAAATGAGTAGCGGCCGAGATTTTACAATTTCTACTAAACTCCGAGGGTACAACATTCGACGATTGAGTGACAACTATCACTCCACCAAAGAAGGCGAACGATTGGCATTATTTAATTCTTCGGGATATCTAGAAATCGCAATGAACCTTGGCCATTCCTCAAATCTTATGGGGCTTAAAGTAAACGACGTTGTCCGCGTAGAATTTTCCTTGCAATGATTATACGTATCGTAAAAATGACCTTCAAACCAGAATCGGTGGCGGATTTTCAAGCTTTATTCGAAAAATACAAATCGGAAATTGCAGGTCAACCAGGGTGTAATAAGTTATCGCTACTTCGTGACATAACCAACACCAATATCTTCATGACCTACAGTTGGTGGGATAGCCAAGAAGACCTAAATAATTACCGTCATTCCTCTACCTTCGGAGCTGTTTGGCCTACTACCAAGGCACTATTTTCTGAAAAGCCCGAGGCTTGGAGTGTCGAAGAGGTGGTGAAGGTTAAGTAGTCCATAAAATCAGTAACGTCATGCTCGTGAAAATGGGAATCTCTTAGATATACTATCAATGCATTCTGCGGTTAGTAAGAATTACCTTGTCATTACCGAGGCAGCAAGCCCTCCGGCTTAAGCCAAAAAGCAAAACAACGAAAAGTAATTTTCCTTTCATTTTTTGAACAATCCTAAACATTACGTTTGCAAAGTGATAAAAGAGTTACTCCAAACAAAGTCTATCCTTCAAATTGGCTTGTTAATAATAGGTTACACCTTGATAGCATTAGCTATACCTAGAATAGATTTCACATCGTTTGTTGCAGTATACTCCGCTCTTTTTGTTGGATACTTTTACCTTATCAAAAATAGACTGAGTGTCCAATCTATCTTTTTAATTGGCATAACTGCCCGCATAATCTTTCTTTTTTCTACACCGGTATTGAGCGATGATATTTATCGCTTTTTGTGGGACGGCCGATTGTGGATTCAAGGAGAAAATCCATTCCAACACATACCGCAATTTTTCATTGAACATCCGGGCAACCTCATTGGACTGGAAGAGCTGTACCCAAAACTGAATTCAAAGCAATACTTTGCAATCTATCCGCCTATCAATCAATTCATTTTTGGAATTGCTGCTTTAATAGCTCCGGTGGGTTTCTTTAAGGCCCAACTGATCATCAAGTTAATCCTGATTATTGGAGAAGTTTTGTTGTTTCAGTATGCAGTTAAGTTATTGAAACATTTGAACAAGAAACCCGGCCTGGTTGCTCTTTATTTCTTGAATCCCTTGGTAATCATTGAAGTAACAGGCAACTTGCATTTCGAAGGACTCATGGCGACTTTTCTCATTATGGCCTTCTATTATCTCAAAACAGGACGTTGGGCCGTATCGGCAGTTTTTATGGCATTTGGCGTTTGCACCAAGCTGATTCCGTTGCTTTACTTACCGCTACTCCTTCCCTTTCTTGGTTTTATAAAAACCACCAAATATTTCAGCATTGTTGGAATTGTTTCTGCTCTGTTATTCATTCCCTTCATGAATCTTGAATTGGCATTAAACATGCTCAATAGCGTTGATTTATACTTTCAAAGTTTCAGATTCAACTCTTTCTTTTACAGTATTTTAGTCGATATTCCGGGCGATGACAGCAAAAAATGGACTGCCTTTGTTTTAGCACTTGTCCCTGCACTTGCAGTATTGCGCTTAGCTTTCAAGAACTCGAATTTCGAAAACCTAATGCAACGCAGTTTTTGGGTGCATTCCTTATATTACTTCTTTTCAGCGGTTGTGCATCCTTGGTACTTGGTGACGTTATTGGCCTTAAATATTTTTCAAGAATTCAAATATATTTTAGTTTGGAGCTACCTCATAGGCCTTACCTATTTTACCTACAGAACACTGCCTTATGAAGAGAGTAGTTTTATAATTGCCTTAGAGTATGTGGTAGTGATTACATGGGGATTAATCGACTTTTTTAGAAGCAGGAAGAAACAGGATGTTGCAACTCATTAAACTATATTTGAAGCCAGTATGCAGCAAAAGAAACCCATTAGTTTAATCCAGTCCTTCCTGCCTATAATCGTACTAATTCCTTTGCTTGCGGCCAATGTTTTTTTCTTTGGTGACAACAGTTTAGGAGGTTCAAATCAATTGGCGCTTTTGTTAGCTGCAGCAGTTGCAACACTGATTGGTTTTAGTCAAAAGCTCTCTTTTGATGCCATTTTAGAACACATAAAAAACGCAATTAATTCCACCCTTGGAGCCATCATTATTCTATTGCTCATTGGCGCTTTAGCGGGTACCTGGCTAATATCTGGAGTAATTCCAGCATTGATTTATTACGGACTTCAAATAGCGCACCCCTCCTACTTTTTAGTAGCAGCATCCGTTGTTTGCGCCATTATTTCAGTTGCTTCAGGAAGCTCATGGAGTACAATCGCAACTATTGGAATTGCCTTACTTGGCATTGGAAAAGCACTTGGGTTTAGTGAAGCAGTTGTTGGTGGAGCAATCATTACTGGCGCTTATTTCGGTGATAAAATGAGCCCGTTGAGCGATACTACCAACCTTGCTGCTGCTGTGAGTGGCGCGCAACTGTTCGATCACATTCGTTACATGTTCCTAACTACAGTTCCATCTTACATTATCAATCTAATTCTCTTTTTTATTATCGGACTTAATTACACTCCAGAGTCTAGCGCAATTGGACTAGAGGAATTGAACACTGCGTTAGTTTCAAATTTTAATATCACTCCATTTCTCTTTTTAGTTCCGGCATTAGTAGTGTTTCTAATCATCAAAAAAGTAGATCCTATTCCTGCTCTGTTTGTGGGAATTTTAAGCGCAGGGGTCTGTGCAGTCATCTTTCAACCCGAATTATTGGAAAGACTCGGAGGCAAACCAGACTACTTCCAAAATAGTTATTACGTATTGCTTTCAGCAGCTGGATCTGAAACTAGTATTGAAACAGGAAATGCAGCCTTAACTGATTTACTGAGTTCGGGAGGAATGGCTGGTATGTTGAATACCGTTTGGCTCATTATCTGTGCAATGGTATTTGGTGGTGCTATGGAAGCAATTGGAGCGCTGCAGCGGATTGCAGGTTGGTTAATATCTGGTGTTAAGTCTGTAGGTGGATTGGTTGCAACTACCGTAGGCTCGTGTTTGTTTATCAACTTAACCGCAAGCGATCAATACTTGGCGATTGTTGTTCCGGGAAGAATGTACAAAGATGCATTTGACGCAAAAGGGTTAGCTCCCGTTAACTTAAGTAGAACATTAGAGGACAGTGGAACTGTAACGTCTGTTTTAATTCCTTGGAATACCTGTGGTGCGACACAAAGCGCAGTGCTCGGAGTCGCTACTTTTGTCTATCTCCCTTTTTGCTTTTTCAACTACCTTAGTCCTATTATGTCCATCATTTATGCGGCATTTGATATCAAGATAAAACGTAAAGCCGAAAAGACTTAAATTATTGAATATGAAAAAAATACTCATAGCCATTGCAGTTTCAACCTGCTCATTCGCTGGTTTTGCACAACTCGATTCTTTAAAAGAAGGGTTCTCAAAACAATTTGCATTAGACTTCTATTATAGCTACGATTTGAATCAGCCTTTCAATCATGCTCGTCCATGGTTTTTGTATCAATACAACAAACACAACCAAATGAGCATCAATATGGCTGTGGCAGATTTCTCTTACGTAAAAGGAAAAATGTCTGCAAATATCGGGTTCAATTTTGGCGATTTCCCTTCGGCTAACATGGCACATGAGCGGGACCTCCTAAATGCATTGTACGAAGCAAACATCAATTATAGATTTACCGAAGATTTGGAACTTACTGTAGGTATGTTTTCTTCTCACATGGGATTTGAGTCAGCATTGTCATTCGATAATTTATTGACCTCACATTCATTGTCTAGCGAATGGACCCCATACTACTTAGCTGGAGCTAAGCTGGGTTACAAGCCCTTCGAAAAATGGTATTTCTCCTTAACTATAGCCAATGGAAATCAAAACATTACTGAATCTGAAGCAAATACCAACAAAGCACTTGGAGCCCAAATCACCTTTACCCCAAATGATAAACTAACGATTAACTACAGTAATTTCTACAGTAATGATGCGCCAGACAGCACAGCATTATTTGTGTTGTACAATAACTTGTACGCAACGTATAGCCCTTTCAAAAAGTTGGATTTAGTTGCAGGATTTGATTATGCTATCGCTGATAATCGCGTAAGCGGCAATCAGTCAGAATTATTTGTCGGAAGCTTTTTAGCACGTTATTATGTGTTTGACAAGTTGGCTATTGCTGGTCGTTTTGAAGCATACAACGATCCTGATGGCATTTACTTTTCTCCAATCGTAGGCAAGTTTGAAACCTTGAGCTATTCTGGTGGATTGGAATACTTTGCTAATGATAATATTAAGTTCAAATTGGAAGGACGTGCTTTTAGCAATACCTCTCCTATTTTCAGATACGATCAAGGTGTTAATCAAGCTAATCTTGGCGGGGTTTCGTACATAGCAAGCAACACAAATATCTTGTTTAGCGTTCAAGCAAAGTTTTAGTGTCTACAACAGCTGCAACTCCTCTAGCTGAAAGGCTACGCCCAAAATCATTGGACACCTATATTGGCCAGCAACACCTGGTTGGTAAGGGTGCTGTTTTGCGCAATTCGATTGATTCGGGACTCATTCCCTCCATTATTCTTTGGGGTCCTCCGGGAGTTGGAAAAACAACCTTAGCATCGATTATAAGCCAAACTTTAAAACGACCGTTTTACATTCTATCGGCTATTAACTCTGGCGTTAAAGATGTTCGTGAGGCTATTCAGAAAGCTGAAAAATCTCAATTCTTCGGAACCAATAATCCGATTCTATTTATTGATGAAATTCATCGATTCTCAAAATCGCAACAAGACTCCTTGCTTGGAGCTGTTGAAAAAGGAACGGTTACATTAATTGGAGCTACTACTGAGAATCCTTCATTCGAAGTGATTTCTGCCCTGCTCTCTCGTTGTCAGGTATATGTTTTAAAATCTTTTGAAAAAGCTGACCTGAAAGATTTATTGAAATCAGCTTTAACTACAGACGAGCGTTTGAGCTCAATGAAAATTGAAGTTAAGGAAGAAGAGGCTTTGTACAGGTTGAGCGGTGGAGATGCTAGAAAAATGCTGAATACCTTGGAGATTGTGGTGAACAGTTTGGCTGATGGCAAGAAGAAAATTACAATAGACAACGAAAAGGTCATTAAAATCATTCAGCAAAACACTGTGTTGTACGATAAGACCGGAGAAATGCATTACGATGTTATCTCTGCCTTTATAAAATCAATGCGAGGTTCTGACCCAAATGCTGCGGTGTATTACTTAGCACGTATGGTTGAAGGCGGCGAAGATCCGAAGTTCATTGCTAGACGCATGCTCATTTTTGCTTCTGAAGATATCGGAATGGCAAATCCTACTGCCCTCGTTATGGCAAATACGTGTTTCGATGCAGTTGCAAAAATTGGCTATCCAGAATGTGATATTATTCTGAGTCAAACTGTCGTGTATTTAGCAACCTCACCAAAAAGTAACTCAACCTATAAAGCTATCCGCGAAACACGGAAATTTGTGCGTGATACTGGAAATCTTTCCATTCCTTTGAACATAAGAAATGCACCAACCAAACTGATGCAGGAATTGGATTATGGAAAAGATTATGAATATGCTCATAATTATGAAGGTAACTTTGTAGAACATGAGTTTTTGCCTGAAGAAATTTCTGGAAAAGCATTTTACATTCCAGGAACTAACAAAAGAGAACAAGGAATACAATTAGACCTGCGGGAAAAATGGAAATCGAAATACGGTTACTAATATGGGATTAACAAACAACGATATACTAAAGAAGATTCGAGTTGCTCTTAAACTAAGAGATGACGATATCGTGCGAATCTTAGGACACGTCGATTACGAGATTACCAAAGGTGAATTAGGTGCCTTTTTTCGTTCAGAAGATCACGCGAAATACATGGAACTGCAAGATCAAATATTACGGAATTTCTTGAATGGCCTTGTCATTGAAAAACGTGGCATAATGGAACGTAAAAAGCCGGAGGAAAACTCTGCAGGAAGAACAATAATGCCTAAAGCTCCTGCTGCTGAACAAAAGCCTGCATTTAAGCCAAAACGAAAACCATTTGCTGGTGAAAAAGGTAAAAAGCTGGAGCGAAAAAGAGGACGTGATATAAAGTAAATTGAGTCCTGCTGAATTTAGTTCAAGAACTCAATTATTCTTGGTTGATACGAAATTTTAATATCAAACTAATAATAGCCTAGTGTGAGACTCGATAAATAACGTTTTTAAAATTGCCTTCAAAATTCATTTACCTTCCAATATCAAGTGAAGTGCATTCATTAGCATATAAACTTATATCCTGTGTTCCTTGAAAATTTCCTTTGAAATAGTAATCTATTTTCCCTATTCCGCTTTTTTCACTTCCTAATTCAAGACTAGCACTAATTGTATTAGACAAACCACATCCTGGATTATTGGGCCAAAACGTTGTAGTTGGAAACGTGCCAAAATCTATTCCATTAACAACATATGTTAGTTCATCTATACCAATAGATTGCATGCTTTTACTCGTTTTGGCATTGTACCATAAAACTACTCCAGCTTCATAATGACAAGTTCCATTTTCGTTTGTTGCCTTTGAAATAAAATTAACGGCATTAGTATCGGTGCAACCTTCAACAATGCAGTTGCCGTTGTCCATATTTGCCTTACTGTCATAATTCGATGCATCAAAATCTGTACATCCTTCTTTTTTACAGCTGATCAATCCTGAACAAATTACTAGTATTCCTAAAGTCAGTTTATGCATGATTAAGTTTCTATTGATCAATATTAAAGTGAACCAATTTAGTAAATCATATTAACATTGCATCTCAACTAGACTAAAATATCAAAAAATGGAAAACCCTTCATTCTTTCACCTTCTCACCTTCTTATACATAGGCTTTGCTAAGCTATCGAATAATGAAATTCCGCTGGCACAAGAAATGTCTATCAAACGGAAAATTGCTGAATGGCTGGATTTGAGTTATCGCAATGTGGATCAATACGAAATGATAATGCGCGAATCCTTGCAATGGTTGAATACTATTGAAGAGGATAAACAAAAAGAACATTTGCTAATAATTGCGAATCAAATTGCGACTACAGATACCATTGATGAAATTGTGGTGAAAAAAATCCTTTCTGAAATAAGAGACATCTCAGTTTCTACAGGAGTATTCGAGCAAAGCGAAAAAGTATTGCACGATGAGCTAGCCAAAACAATGGGTATTAATATAGTAACGATTGATGACCATTGTGAGCCTCTTGAGAATTTGACAAAAAAGACCGAAGAAATTGAAGAAGCTGTAGCCAAGAAGAATAAGTCAATTGGTTTTAGATACGGAAATACGGAATTGAATGAAAAAGTATCTCCTGTTAAAGCAAAGTCTAAATCAAAATCAAAAGGCAAGAAGAATAAGTAATTGATTTATATGCTAATCCGCTTCTATGCACACCGTAAATAGATTACGTTTTCAAGTTGTTGTTTTACAGCAAAATAACAAACATGAAAATAACAGAATTCAAAGATCGTTTTCCAGATGAACACAG
>Ga0075118_10000241_pt1 | contig 55662 bp, 40 predicted proteins | sample AntAceMetag02UKE_FD_69794 | JGI IMG/M metagenome (GOLD analysis project Ga0075118, IMG submission 69794) | Saline lake microbial communities from Ace Lake, Antarctica - Antarctic Ace Lake Metagenome 02UKE | ecosystem: Environmental > Aquatic > Non-marine Saline and Alkaline > Saline | place...
CCCGGAAGAGCAGATCATTCGTCGCACCGGCTTCCGTTCAAACGGAACTGCCGTCCCCGCCGGCACTGCTGGCTTCTACTCCAACGGTTTCTTGGCGCAGCAGATCACGGATCGCAGCATCTTCGACTACCGCGAGAACCTCTTCAACGGTGGCACGGCTCAACAAGGTGCCGATTGGGAAGTCTACAACGCGAGCATCGAAGGTAACTACTTCGACAACCGTTTGGGCTTCGAAATCGCTTACTACAAGCAGGACTTCATCAGCCGGGGTAACAACTCCCTGCAAGGAATTACGCAGCGCACGATCTACATCGATCCCAACGCGTATCTCATGGCCACCACCAACAATGCCGGCGACGGACCGCTGATTCCTAACCCGAATTTCGGCCGTCCTGTCATGGGGGGTTCATCGGGCGGTAACAAGATCATGAACAACCGGGACGCTTTCCGAATCCAAGGTTACGGAGAAATCCGTTTCGATGACTTCATGAACGAAGACAGCTGGGTAACCAAGCTCCTCGGACGTTTGACCATCACTGGTTTGATGGACGAAAGCTCCACCTTCAACGAGCAGGCTTACGCCCGCGGCGACCGGATCGATCAAGGCACCTTGGCCCGCGCCATCGGCGGTGGTGACATCAACGGCTACGTTTGGCCCGCCGAACGTTCCGGTCAGCAGTTCGCTCTGCCCGTGTCCAGCAACGTAAACTTCCTGTCCGCTAACTCGATCAGCGACCTCGCTGGTGCAGGCATTCAGGGCGTTTCGTTCGGTCGTGAGCGTTCCAACCTTCAGGGTAATCTCTTCCGGAGCTATACCGGTTGGGACCGGAATAATACTAGGTTCACCACGTTCGATGCGGAAGTGCGCACCCTGTGGGATGATGAGTCCAGCTTCCCGGCTGCGTTCTCCGCCAGCAAGCGTCTGACCGAGGTCGAATCCCAAGTGATCGTGGGCCAGTCCTACCTTTGGGATGACAACATCGTGCTCACGGGATCATGGCGTAGCGATACGTCCTCCACCGCCGGCATCGGCGCCGCAACCGTGGTCGGCCGTCCTGATGTCGACAATAGCTTGGCTGCCTCCTATGTGCGCGGTCCCCAGAGTTCCGACTTGGTTGAGACCTACAATGACGAAACGACCTCATGGGGCGCCGTGGTTCACACCCCGGACTTCATCGCAGAAAAGCTGCCCACCGGCTTGAACCTGTCCTTCCACTACTCGGAGTCCCAAAACTTCGTGCCATCTGGCTCCAATGTGAACATCTACAATCAACTCGTTCCCGCCCTCTCGGGTGAGACCGAGGAAATGGGATTCACCATCGGTGCCCTCAACGGCAAGTTGCAGGCTCGCTTCAACTGGTTCGATACCAGCTCCGCCAATAACCGGTTCGAGAACGGTGCGATCACCGCCTCCACTGGGATTTTGCAGAACCTCGCGTTCCAGCTCGATAATCCTTTAAACGTCGCTCAAGGTTTCACCGCCGCCGATGCTCAAGCCGTCTTGCCTCCGCAAGGCGTGATCGACGTCAGTGGATTCATGGTCGACTGGAATAACCCCAACGCCGCCAGCACCAACCGGAATCCATCCGATACCGGCACCCGGGACTTCACGGCCGAGGGTATGGAAATCGAACTCGCCTACAACCCGACGCCTGAATGGACGATCTTGTTCTCTGTTGGGCAGCAGGAGACGGTGACCAGCAACACCTATCCGGTGATGCTAGATTACATGAATTCGTTTGTTATCCCTCAGTGGGTTAATAGCAACTTCGCGCAAAACTTCTTCATCAACGACCAAGGGTCACAAACGTTGGCTCAACTCGCGCAACAGGCGATCGTAGACAATGTGGTTCGTGCTTCGCTCCAAGATGGTTCGCCATCTCTCGAACAATCCGAGTGGCGCTGGAACCTCAACACCAGCTACAACCTCGGCCGCTTTGACAGCGGTATCTTGAAATACTTCGGCGACCTCACGGTCGGCGGTGGTGTTCGCTGGCAAGACGAAGTCGGTATCGGTTTCGCCGTTACCCAGAACGCCCTCGGCGACTTCATTCAAGACATCAACCAGCCGTTCATGGGCGACTCGAATATGTTCATTGATGTATTCGCTCGCACCCGCTGGGCACTCAAGAACGACCGGTCGTTCACGGTCCAGTTGAACGTCAAGGACTTGATGAACACCGACGGCCTCCAAGCCTACGTCGCCAACCCTGATGGATCTGAGCTCTATCGGATCTTCGAGGGTCGTCTGATCTCGATGTCCGCTACGCTGGAGTTCTAAAACGAACAAAACACTGCTTCGTTTGTTTGCAAATTGCAGCCGGCTCCCAATGAATTGGGAGCCGGTTTTTTTTGCCCAACTCCCTCAACCTCAACCTCTGTAATGTCCCTTACCAATCGCTTCCTTAGCGCATCCCTCTGCCTCGTCGTCTTGGCGACCGCCTCAGTTACCTCCGCCCACTCTCTCGATACCGAAAAATTCATTGGTGAGTGGCAATTTGATCGAGAGCAAAGCACCGACCTCAGTCCCTGGAGTCGCTCCGTCCTCACCATCGCCCAAGATGGCGATCAACTGACCATCTCGCGCGCCCTCCGGGGCGGCCGCCGCAACCACGTCGATGTTATCCCCCTCGACGTCACCAAAGAGGTCAACGTCGTGCCGCACACGTGGTGGATCGACAACCGCCATATCGGAGCCTACGCACCCCACCATGCGACCAAGATCATCCGGGCCAAAACCCTCGACGAGGGCAAATTGCTCCGGCTCGAAACCGACCTCGTACTCGAAACCCAACAGGGCTCCCGCGACGTCAATATCATCAGCCAATATCAGATCTCACCCGATGGTGATCTCCTCATCGTGACCGACCTCCGTAGCACCCGGCCGCGACCAGTTGTTCACGTGTTCACCCGCGTGAAGCCAGAGCAAACTCCCTAACGTTTCATTTCCTCCGACCATGTATTCTCCATCACTACAGCGGTCAGCGCTTACCTCAGTTACGGTGGGACTTTCGGTGTTTGTGGTCGGCGGTGAAACCACCGCTACAACAAACCAGCAGGAACTTCCAGCCGAGGTTTCCATCACCCGTGACACCACGGCAATCCAACTCCTCGAGCTTATCGGCGAGCCTGATCAGAAGGCCCCGCTGGGCGAAACTGAGCTGAACGCCGAGGTATGGACCTACAATCGGATTCTCTTCCACCGCGCTGAGCAAGTCGTCACCGGCATGGAACAGACTACCTCCTACAATCCGTCCACCCGAGCAATGATAACGCTGCCCACCCCAGTCACCGAAACCAAAGTCACGACCGCGGAAGAAATCACTTAAATTCTTATAATCGACGGCGTGGTCCATAACTGGAAACGAAAAGCCCCGGAGCAATCAGAAATCGACGGACTGACCCGCTAGGTCCGCCGTAGATCCCAGACTAAAATCAGACCTCAGGAGGTCACGCTATTCGCAATCTAGAGCCCTTTAATTTTCTAAAAAATGCCCTTACGTAAACTCATCATCACTCTCGCCGTTACGGCGATTACCCTCGCCAGCAGCCAGGCCCAACTGCCCAACCTCAACACCGTGGCTAAGGCTCCGGCCCAAGCCGCCCTCATTCCCGTGATCGACAATTGGCGGGTCGCCGAGGAACTGCCCCACAACCTTACGCTGCTTTCGCTGCAAGGTCTCGCCAATCGTGAGGCCCCCCAGATCTATCTGCAGTATCCCGAAGACTGGCAGTGGGAGATCGCTGGGCCGTTGATCGGCTACCTCGCCGATCGCCACGAAATTGATTGGCAACACTACGAGATGGGCGACCTCGATGCCGCGCTGCGTGACTTCGGTTCCGCCGCCAAAGGCGTCGTCGTCTGGGATAAGGATGTGCGCACCTCCATCATTGTCGGCTTCACCATCTCCGGCATTGAGGATCTCTTGCTCGTCAATGAAGACCAAATCGAAATTGCCGCCAAACACGGTCTCGAAGTGAAGATCGACCTCCGGGGCCAGTTCACCGGCCAACCCGATCACGAGATCTACCAGTGGGCCTACGACGAGTATTACCACCGCTCCAACCACGACCTCTACGTCGTGCTCGGTGGTGAGTGGGGTGCCGTCATGAAACCCGGCATCGCTGATTTCGGCGTCCAACAACGCGCGTGGATGGCCGACCTCTCCGCCAACCCGGCCGATCCGGAAGAACTCGCTCTCCTCAACCGCGTGCTCGGTAACCAAAACGAGGCTTCCCTCGTCATGGGCTGGCACTCCTACAAAAAAGACACCGAGGGCCAGCACACCACGTTGACCGGGAACTACGGCCTCAAAATGGAAGGCCTGCACAATCTGCCCAACGTGTCCTTCACCTCGCAGATTCCGCTCACCCCGGACTTCGAATTCTCCAACAACCACACCGTCGAACCCGACGAGATCGTCGTGGCTGAAGCCAAGGTCTACATCGCCGCCCTCGCCACCGATGCGATGGGCATCGGCGCCTGGACCAAACCCGGCCGCGGTAGCATTCCCTACGGCTGGCAGGTGCTCATGAACTGGTCGTGGCTCAATCCCCCCGCGCTCCAATACTTCATGGAGACGAAGACGGACAACGACTACTTTGTCGCAGGCTTGAGTGGCCCGGGCTACATGTATCCCAAGTCCATCCCCGCCGAGAAATTCCCTCCCCTGATGGCCGATGCCCGCGTGCTCATGGAACGGCTCGATCTACGCATCATGGAGATCATGGACTACTCCGAGGGTAACCGCCACATCGGCAATACCGACCTAACCCAGGAAGTCGTCGATCTCTATTACGAAGCGTTCCCCGATGTGATTGGTTTCATCAACGGCTACGGCACCGCCCGCACCTTTGATCTGCGCGATACCCGCCCCATGATCAGCTACGACTACTACCTCGGCGTGCACCGTCCGCTCGAAGAGGCTGCCGCCGATTTGGAGGAACTCCTCCGGCTGAATCCCCAGCGGCCCTACTTCCTGCTCATGCACGTGCGCGAGCAGACAACCATCGAACAGGTAGCGAGCATTCTCGACGCGCTAAACGACGACGTCGAAGTCGTCGCGGTCGATAAATTCATGAAGCTCGCCGCCAGCAACAAAACCTACCTGACCCGCTACCAAGAGCCCGAAGATCCCATCGATCATAATCCCTGACGCGCGCGGCTGCGCGGGTAGTAGCACATAACACGTATCAAGTAGGACTCATCCACCGCTCCGGGCTCAGCGCGCCCGACTACCACGGACCAACCGGCCGACGATATCCTTTTTCTCTTTATCTTTCTCCCGATCCAACCAAGGCGCGCTCGGCGAGCACGCCCTACCAAACAAACCGCTGTTTTATCTCCCCATGCCTCTCCCCCGTCGCGATTTCCTCCGTTCCACTGCCACCTTCGCGGCCGTGCTGCCATTAACTCAGCTCTCCGGCCGCGCCGCTGATTCCCCGAAGCCCACCGCATCGGGTAAGCCGGCTGGCCTCTTTTTCGACGCCGCCGATGTCCCGCGTATTCGTAAAAATCTGGAACATCCCCGGCTCGCCACCGTGCGCGAGAACATGCGGAACGTCGATTACGCCGAACGGCTTAATTTCATTCGCAACGAGTCGAGTTTACGCAATCGCGTGCGCCATATGGCCGAGATTCGCCAGTCGCTCGAATACGCCGCCCTTGCCTTCCTCGTCTGGGAGGATCCCCGCGATCTCGAACTCGCCACCGCCGCACTCCAACGCATCCTTCAATACGATCCGTGGGACTACTTTCTCGAAGCTGACTCTGAGCCTATCGGTTTCCAACGGGCCCCCGAGGCGACCATCGCCGTGGTTTGTGCGCTGGACTGGATCGGCGATCATCTCGATCCGGCCCTCATCGTTGAGGCCGAACATCAGGTCGCCACCAAGGGCGCTCCCGCCTGCTACCTGTCCCTCTACGGCTTAATGTATCCAGATCGGGTACAGGGCTGGTCCTTTAACCAACGCGACGACGACCTCGAAGTTGAACTCGATATGAGTCGCTGGCCGCTGATTCTCAACTCCACCAATCTCAAGATCATTCCCACCTGTGCTCTCGGCATGGCGGCGATTTGGTTGCACGGTCGGCACCCGCAAGCCAACAACTGGCTGCAAATGTCCCGGCGCAGCGCTCAGGCCTTTGGGCCAATGTATGGCTTGGACGGGTCTTATGATGAAGGCGTCGGCTACTGGGGTTATACCACCTTGCATCTCGCGATGCTGGCGGAGGTGCTGTATCGTCGCCTCGGGATCGATGAACGCGATTTGATCAACTACCCGGGCTCGACGGAATTCGCGATTGCGATGAGCATGCCTCGGCTCGGTACGGCCTACAACACCCCCAACGAACAAGCAGAATACAACTTTGTGCCTAAGGGCACCTTGGACCCCGCAAACGATATCGTGAATTTTGGTGACTCCGGTCATGGCATCGATACCACGGTCGCTTCTTGGATCGGTCAAAATCACGACCACCCGCTGTCCAACTTTGCCGCCGCCGAGATGGGCGCGATCAAACACTTGCCCGGTGCCTTCTGGTTCGATCCCGATGCACCGACGACGCCTCCCGGCGATGATCTGCTCAACAAACGCCTCGACAACGACTGGGTGATTTCCCGCTCGGACTGGACCCCGGCTTCGACCGTGGTGGCGCTGCGTAGCGGCGGCCCGGCCAATCACGAACATGCCGACCGCAACAGCATTATATTCAAAGCCCACGGCGAGCGTCTCTTTCACGATCCCTACAAATCTGCCTACAGCCCCATCAATCCCCGTTGGTTGCTGCGTCTGACCGAAGCGCATACCGCAGTATTGATCGATGGCGAAGGCCACCAATACCACGATGGCAGCGAAGGCACCAATGCCTCCTGGGCCACCGCGACCGTGACGGGCTACCAGGCCGATGCTGGTTCTATGCAGGTCACCAGCGATGCTACCAGCGCCTACCGGCTGGTGAACGAGCAGGTCAAACGCGTCGACCGTAGCTTGCTCTATCTCAAGCCCGACGTGCTGCTGATTCTAGATCGCCTGACTATGGCCGATGATAACCCCGCGACCTTCGCCGCGCGCTACCAGGTCTTCAATGAGGACGCCTTGGGCGAGGCGGCCGTCGATGGCACCGGCTTTACCATCACCCGGCCGTTCGCCAGCCTCCGCGGCACTGCGCACGTCCATGGCGATAGTCCGGCCGTGACCTTGGAATACTTGGACCTGCCGGCCGAAGAGGGTTCATTCCCGTATGTCGCCACCACGTCGCCTTCGGCCGCCGCCCATCATCTCCTCACCGTCGTTACCGCCGCTCCCACCGGTGAAGCGATCGGTGATCTCAACGTCACCGTAACCGAATTCGGTTGGACCGTGCAGGGCTCGCATCGCGGCCTTGACGTCGATATTAGTATCGACGTATCCCGCGCAACGCTTCCCTTCGTTTAATCCCGCGCCGACGCGGCGCCCCTTCTTTTGGACACCCCCGTATTCAACACCGTTAACGGTTTCGATTACGCGCTCATCGCGCTGTATTTCGTCATCATAATCTACGTCGGCTTTTACGCGGCCCGACGTAATAAAGATACGGATCAATACTTCGAAGGGGGCGGGCAAATCCCGTGGTTTCTCGCCGGGCTGTCGAACTGGGTCTCCGGATTCTCCGCCTTCATGTTCGTGGCGGCTGCCGGTTTCACTTACGAATGGGGCATCGGTGCGGCGCTGATTTTCACCGCCGCCACGTGGGCTTATCTCGTCGGGTTTCTCTACTTCGCCAAGATGTGGCGACGGTGCCGACTCTCGTCGCCGTTGCAGTTTTTGACCCGTCGATTTTCGCCGTCGACGACCTACTTCTATTCGCTGACTGCGGTGATCCCGGCCGTCGTGGGTATCGGCATGGGACTCTACATTCTGTGCATCTTCGTCTCGACCGCCCTCGGACTCAATGACGTGTCTTTTACGCTAGGCCCCCTCACGATGTCCGGGTTCCAAGTGCTGACGGTTGTGACCGGGTTTGTCATGGTCCTCTATACCGCGGTAGGCGGGCTTTGGGCGGCCGTGCTCTCCGATGCGGTGCAAGGTATCATCATTGGCGTGATGACCATCATCATTCTGCCGCTGTCCTACCTCCACCTCGGCGAGGGCTCCGGGATTATGGCGGGGGTGGATCGGCTGTTGGCCGAAGTGCCAGACGGCTACTTTGCGCTGAATGGTCCCGCCGCCAACCCGTGGTTTATCATCGGCTACACCATCAACATGATGCTCGGCTACAACGTCGCGTGGCATCTGGTCCAGCGCTACAACAGTGTGCCCGATGAAAGCGGCGCGCGGAAGATGGCGTTGCTGTGTTGTGTCCTCAGTTTTGTCGGTCCGCTCATGTGGATTCTGCCCGTCTTCGCCGCCAAGGTGATCTTCCCCGACATGGGTGCGATCTGGCCGCAGTTTGCCAATCCGGCAGAAGCCTCCTTCGTCAGTCTCGCGCTTTTCCTACTGCCTCACGGCATGATCGGTTTCGTGGTATCGGCGATCCTCTCGGCGACTTTGGGCCAAGCCAACGACGCCTTCAACTGGCTCGCCGCCACCATCACCCGCGACATCGTCGTGCCGCTGCGGCGACACCTTACCGGCAAGACGCTGGGCGAGAAAGCCCAACTGCGCGTCGCCTGGACCACGATGACCATTGTCGGCGTGATGGGCGTGGTAGTGGCGTTCATCGTCCCGCGCTTTGGCGGGGCATTTGAATTCGCCCTAATTTATTTCTCCCTCATCGCCGCGTTCCAGATGCCGGTCGCCTTGGGTATGATCTTCCGCCGGACGCCCTGGTGGTCAGCTATCGCCGCATCGTCCTCCGCGCTCATCGTCGCGATCACCCTGATGGTGATGGACGTCTTCCCTGACCATGACTTTGCCCGCAACATGATCGTGGAGGCCATCGTCGCCTCACTCGTCTTTGGGCTCTCCGCCTTCTGGTTCAAGGAAGACGACCCTAAGCACGCGGGACTCAAAGACCTCGAACGCGATCTGCGAACTCCCGTGATTTCGACCGACACGAAATTTGGTGGTGCGGCCATGCAAGTCTACGGCCTGATCGGAAGCGTGTGCCTGATTCTCGGAGTCGTGCTCGCGCTCTGCACCTTCCTCCCCGGCACGCTCGTCGCTCCGGCCTACATCAACCTGATCGCGGGTAGCATGCTCCTCCTCCTCGGCTTCGGCCTCCGCCGCCTCGCCGCGAAAGCCGCGTAATTCTCAGCCCCGACTCCACCGCAGTTTTTTAACCACAGATAAATACGGATGAACCCCGATTCATACCGCTTGATCAGAATGTCGTTTGATCCTGATCCGTTTCTATCTGTGTTCATCCGTGATTAAAGAAAGTCCGGCCTCAAAGCCTCCTCCGACCATGCCCTCCTCCTCTTTTCATTGCCCGGTGCTGACCTACCAGCAATTCACGCCACGGGAGGGCAATGGCTGGCACCAAAAGCATCTCGACTTCTCTACGGAGCACACCGGCGTAGTCGTCATGCATGCCTGGGCTCCCCCGGCACCGGATCAACTCCCCGGTTGGCAGCGGGCCGTGCCTTATCTCAAGGAGATCGGCCCCATCCTGCGCAATGCCTTCCCCCCGCTGCTGCAAGCGGTCCGCCAAAGCGGGCTGCCCGTTTTTCACGTCACCGGCAACGTGCCCGTCGCCGACCAACCCCCGCTAGAAGTTCCAGCCGATCCTACGTGGTCCACTCTCCGCAGTTTCCGCGAAGACCACGTCTTTCCCGGCTCTCCCAACCGCGACGATGTGGCCGCCGGTTGGCTGACCCGGCAGGTCGCCGCCGAGGCTCAAGCGCTGCCCACCGAGGCCACCGCTGAAACCCCCGCCGCGCTGCATCAACACTGCCAGGCGCATGGCATCAATCACCTCATCTATATCGGCTTCGCCATCAACTGGTGCCTGCTCATGTCGCCCGGTGGTATGGTCGATATGAAACGTTACGGCTATCTCTGTTCCACCGTTGCCGAAGCCACGGTAGCGGTTGAAAACAAAGCCTCGACTGAAGACCGTCAGGAATACCATCAAGCCCTCTGGCGGGTCGCCACGGAATTTGGATTTGTGTTTCACCAACGCGACCTCATCGCCGCCCTTTCAACTTCAATCTCAACGACACCACGATCATGAATACGGCCACCGCTGCCTATGTAAGACCTCAATTAGGATTGGGCTCTGCCGCGCTAAACGAACAGGAAGAAAACGCCGCTCTCGAAGTGCTGCGGAGCAAAAATCTATTTCGCTATTACGGCGATGATCCCGCGAATCCGCCCCAGCGCGTAGCCCAATTGGAAAACCAATTCGCCCAATGGATTGGCAGTAAATATGCCGTCGCCGTATCGAGTGGCACCACCGCCTTGGAAACGGCCCTCGCTGCGATTTGTGTCGGACCCGGCGACGAGGTGATCGTGCCCGCTTGGAGTTGGCTCTCATGCGCGACCGCCATCGTGCGACTCGGCGCGCTGCCCGTATTTGCCGAAATAAACGAGACCCTCTGCATCGCGCCATCCGAGATAGAGCGCCTCACCACCCCACGCACCCGCGCCGTGTTGGTCGTGCACTATCAGGGCGTTGCCGCCGAAATGGATGCCATTATCAAAGCCGCTCACCACCGCGGCCTCTTTGTCCTCGAGGACTGCGCCGAGGCTCCCGGCACTCGTTACCACGGTCGACCGGTGGGCGCTTGGGGCGATGTCGCCATCTACAGTTTCCAGCACAACAAGCCCATGACTGCCGGTGAGGGCGGGCTCGTATTGACCCGTGATAGTCGCACCTACGAGCGCGCCGTGCGCATGTCCGATCTCGGTCAATACCGCGCCTATCACCACGCCATCACGCCCCCGAACCAACCGGCCTTTTCGGGTTCCAACTTCCGCATGTCCGAACTGACCGCGGCGATCGCGTTGGTCCAGCTACACAAAGTAGAGGCCATCAAGGCTCACTGCCGCGTCATCCAAGCTCGCATCCGATCGCAAGTGGGCGAACTCAAGGGTATCACCTGGCGCACGATCCCAGACCCCGCCGGCGACTTCGGCTTCGAACTCTATTTTTTCTTAGACGACGCCGCGCTCGTAAAACCGTTCCAAACCGCCCTACACGAACGGCAAGTCAACTGCCTACCCCGCACCGGCACCTACCCGCAGTACTACCGCGAAAACATTTTGACGGGGTTATCCCACCATCCCGCCGCCTCCCCCTTCCGGGATCTCAAACCCTGGCCCGGCCCCGGCTATCTCCCGGAAGATTTTCCCATCACCGAAGACCTCACCAAGCGATTCATCGCGATCCCCGTCGGCTGGAAATACACCCCCGCCGATGCCGACCACATCGCCGAAACCCTCCTCGCCGTCCACGCCGAACTCCTCGGCTAATCTACTTTCTCTTACTCCTACCCGTTCTCTTTATCAAACTAGGATCGAGTAGGAGTAAGAAAACGAGTAGGAGTAAGATTCCCGACTACGTCGAGGCGTCGTAGATCTCGGGCGTGACTACGGCCAAGAGCGGTTCGTCGTTCCCGTAGGCACGTAGGTTTTTCAAAGCAAATTCACCGGCATCGCGCATGCGATCATCGGTGGGCCCCGCGCGATGCGGCGTGAGCATCACGTTGGCCAATCCGCGCAGCGGTGAATCTGCCGGCAGGGGTTCCTCGTGAAAAACGTCGAGTGCGAACTGGATCCGCCCCGACTGCGCGACCTCGATCAGAGCAGCTTCATTGAGCACCGGACCACGGCCGACGCTGACCAAAACGCCCTCGCTTGCCGGCAACGCCATCAGGTGTTCCCGCTTGATCGTATCGGTGGTCTCCGCCGTCAATGGGGCCAAGTTCACCACGACCGGATTCTCCGCAAACAACGCCTCCAGACTCTCCGCCCGCGTGACCCCGTGCTCGGCCAAAATATCATCCGGCACCCCCGGCGCAAACGTGGTTACCTGCCCGCCAAAAGGGACGAGTAATTTGCTCAAGGCCCGGGCAATAAACCCAAATCCGTAGATTCCCACTCGGCGGCCGTAAAGCGACCAAGCCGGCGGAGCATCTTCGTTCCATCCTTTGGTCACATGCATGTGCAGGGTCCAGTGGTTGGTCTGACGCAGGCAGTTCAAAATATGCATCAACGCCGCCTCCGCCACGATGCGCGAAATCGAGTTACCCCAATTGGTTATGATCAGCCCTTGCTCCAAATGCTCCCGACTCACGATGCCTTTCACGGCGCCGGCAACATAGAGCACATAACGCAGATTCGACGGCAACGGATTCGGCAGACGCGGCGTGCCCCATCCGCCGATCAGCACCTCGGGATTACGCTGAAATAGCTCCTCAGCGAACGAAGCCTCCGGGTAATCGGGCAACTCCTGCCATTCATAATCGTCGGTCAGCCCCTTCATCTGATCTTCCAGATCAGGCGGCAAAAACACTTCACGTTGCGAAGCCCGTAAATGGGCAAAGATGGACTTAGGTCGCGGCATAAAATCAGTCTCAGGGGCTTCGGAGTCGGGCGTAAAGCCCGACCCCACGTTTCGGCTTAAATTGTGGGTCGGGCCTTAACCAGAGATCTCGAACGCAGGTAGCGGATGCATCCGTCATCGGCTCAAATTCCTCCCCCCAGACAAACCCTTCGTTTAGCCCGAACATGTTCCAATCACCGATTCGAGGTAGGGCGGTTGCGCCGCCAACCGCCGATTGCGGTGGGTCAGGTGAAACGGTGCGCTCGGCGCGCACGCCCTACCGCTGTAGGCCGCAGGGCTAAATCACGTCGCGAGTTATGCGGCATAGGCCGCAAACACCTTATGCACCGCCGCGATCACCCCATCGATGTAGGCCGCAGGCACCGCCTCATTGAGCACTAGAGTCATGCAATCGGCCAATACCGCTTCGGCCGTCGGGCAGGAGATCTCGCGGTAATCCATGGTGGTCAATCCCGCCTGTTTGAGCGGCCAGGTGCCCGCAAAGAAATCGTGATTCTGAAAAACCGGGTACCCATACACCGGCGCGGGGAGGTAGCCCAACTCCCCGACCATCCCTTCGGCCTTGAACGCGTCAAAGACGGTTTGGCGATCTACCCGCCAATGCTCCGCCGGTAACCGCAGCATAATAAACCAGTAGCTGTGCGTATCGCCCGGCAACTCCGGCTGCATCACCGCGCCGGGCACATCAACTAGTCCCGCGCGTAAGCGGCGACCCATCGCGATGCGATGCGCCACGAGCGCGTCATGTTTGGCCAGTTGGCCAAACGCCACCGCCGATTGCGGTTCCGTGATCCGATAGTTCGGCGAGAGCGTCGCTGGATTACGCCCGCCTTTGACCCGGTCATAATGTTTATCGCCCCACTTCGAAAGTCCTTCGCCCCACTTCGCCTGGTTCGTGCCGACGATGCCACCATCGCCGCAACTCAGGTGTTTGAACTCATTAAACGAGTAGCAGGACAAGTCGCCTTGCAGCCCGACCAACTCCCCTTGCCACTTCGCCCCCCACGCTTGGGCACAATCCTCGATGACCCACAAATCATGTTCCCGCGCGATCACCATCAGCGCACCCATGTCACAGGGACAGCCCGCCAAATGCACCGGCATAATGGCTCGCGTCTTGGGCGTGATCCGACGGCGCACGTCTTCCGGATCGAGGTTCACCGTCGCCCCATCCACATCGGCGAACACCGGCACGAGTTGCTGATAAAGAATCCCGATGACCGACCCCATGTCGGTGATGGCCGGCACGATGATTTCCGAACCCGGCTCAAGTTGGAGCGCCGAAACTGCGATATGTAATGCCGCCGAACCCGACGAAGCCGGCATGCAATATTGCAGCGGATACAACTCCCGGAAACGCGCCAACATCGCCTCCGTTTGCGGCCCCTTCCAGTAGAACAACGACTCCTGCTGCACCATCTCGGTCAGCGCCGCTAGCTCTTCGGCTCCCCAGCGGTGTCGCCGCGGAATCGGGGTCGTGACCGCCGGAGAACCTCCGTTGATCGCCAATCGATCTACTGCTGCCGCCAAGCTCATGATGCGAGAAATTTAACCGCGTTACCCGCTGCAATGGCTCGACGCCGCGCCAGCGTGGCCGGCGATTGCGTGATCTTGTCGACGTGCGCCGCCAACACATGCAGCGGCGTCAGCGAACCGAGGACGATGCGGCTCGGATCAATGGTCTGGCTGGTAACGCCCACGGAATCCGTCCATTCCATAAAGCTCATATCGGTCAGGAAACGGTCCGTGGCCTTGGCCAGTTCTTCGAGTTCCCACCGCGACAATCCCTGCACGAGCGGGGTCATCGTCGGCACGCGGGCTATCCAACGCGCAATCGCCTTCGCTGCGATCGGTTTCACTTTGATCGAGGGATGCTCGTGACGCTCGTCCACCAGTCGAGCCGTCAACACGACCTGACGGCCCTGGGCCACGATCTCGGTCGCCGCGGCCACTGCGCGCGCATCGCTCATTTTCCAGCCGCCATACCCTGGCGCCAAGCGCACGGCCTTGACCGCCTTCGACTGCAAGATCGTCGCGAGTTGTTCCTTCCACGCCGGATCTAACAGATTTAGAATCGGCAACGGATCGACCTTGGCCAATCGCTGGGTCGCTTGCACGAGCGCCGTATTCACCTCGCTCGGATTCAACATCCACAGCGCGTCCAGCGATGAAACCAGCCCCCCGGTCACGCCGGCGCTTTTCCAGTGTCGGCGCAGCGCGGCCACATCAGCATGTCCTACGGGGGTAAACGGCCAGCGTCCTACCCAAGCATTTGTATCATAAAGTTCAATACTCATAATCCCAGGAGTTCCACCGCATTATCATAGAGAAGCCGTTGCTTGGCTTGGGCCGAAATGGCTGAGCCCGTGATCCGGGCCACTGCGGTCGGCAAGTCCCGGATCGGCATGTCAGATCCATAAAGCACGCGATGCTCCCCGAGCTGCTCCACCGCATACTCCACGATGCCTGCTTCCGGGCCGCCACCCGAGGTGTCCACGACTAGGTTATCAATGCCGCGGGCGGCGCGAATACCGCGAAAACCGCAACCCGTCAGATGAGCCATCAGGATCCGCACATTCGGCCAACGTTTGGCCAACGCGCAGGTATCCTCCGGATCCGAATGATAGGAACGGCTGCGCTTGTTCAACTGATTCCACGAGTGCTGCAATACCGGCACGTTGTGCTCCGCCGCCGCCCGCATGACGCCCGCCAATGCCGGATCCTGCGCATTGCACGACACTTCCAATTTGATGCCCCGAAAGCCCATGCCGCCCACACAGCGATCCACTTCCTCGCGCACCGCTTTTTCGCCGAGCAACGGATTCAACGCACAAAAACCGATGAAGAAGCCGCGACCGCGTTTCACGATCTCCGCCGTCTCGTCGTTAATAATACGCGTCTGCTCGCGGTCCGGCAGGCGACCGTAGCGCAAAACGTCCCCCAACGAAATCATGTGCACGAAGTCTAACTGCTTCGCCCGCTTAATCATCCGGCGGGTTGCGGCGGGCTCGATGCCTTCGTTGAAAAACACCGGGTGGGTGTGAATGTCGATGATACTCAAGGGTTAATTAGGGCCTCCGTCGGGCGGTGAAATTTCATGGATAAGCAATTCGTATTAATACACTTGCCGCGACCGATTTAAGGATTCGTTTTGGACCAATGGAGCCTGCTTTCCCAGATGAAAATGAACAAATCGACCGCTGGCTTGCCCAGCCTCCGGCCCACGTCGTTGAGGCCGTGAAAAATCATTCCGGCGACTACCTCGTTCTCGGCGTCGGCGGCAAGATGGGGACGACCCTCGCGCTCATGCTCGAAGAGGCCGTGCGCCAGTCCGGCCGGCCCGCCACCGTCACCGGAGTTTCCCGCTTCAGCCGACCCGAAGTGCGCGCCGCCCTCGAAGCCGAGGGCGTGAAAACCATCGCCTGCGATCTGTCCTCACCCGAAGAGGTCCCCCAACTCCCGACCCCGACCAACGTCTTTTTCCTCGCCGGCCAGAAATTCGGCACCTCCGATGCGCCGGAAGCCACGTGGCTACAAAACACGATCGTGCCCAGCCTCGTCGCGCGCCACTTCACCTCCAGCCGAATGGTGGTCTTCTCTACCGGTTGCGTTTACCCGTTCGCGGAAGTCGATGGCCCCGGTTGCGACGAGTCCGTCGAAATCGTTTGCCAAGGCGAATACGCCAGCTCCTGCGTCGGCCGCGAACGCGTGTTTACCCACTTCGCCAAACTCAATCAGACTCCCGTCAATCTCTTCCGTCTCAACTACGCCTGCGAACTGCGCTACGGCGTCTTGGTCGACGTCGCGACCCGCGTACGGGCCGGCGAGAGCATCGATCTAACCACCGGTTACGTGAACCTCATCTGGCAAACCGACGCCGTGGCTCACGCCATCCGTTGTCTGGAAATCACCGACTGCCCACCGGTGCCCATCAACATCACCGGCCCCAACCGCATCGCGGTGCGAGAAGTCGCCGAAGCCTTTGGTCAAAGATTTGGCATCGAGCCTAAGTTTACCGGCACTCCCGCCCAGACCGCCTGGCTCTCCGATGCCTCCAAGTCTCACAAACTATTCGGCGTGCCTCCTCGGTCCCTCGATTGGATGATCGAAGCCGTCGCCCGCCACGTCGCCGCCGGCGCTCCCCTTCTCGGCAAACCCACCCACTTCGAAACCCGTGATGGAAAATTCTGAAGCCCTCCGCGCCCACCTGCTTGCTGGCCAAGCGATCCCGGCTCACCCCCTTGCGCTCGACGAGAACCGCAAACTCTCCGAACGCCACCAACGCGCCGTCGCCCGCTACTACATCGACGCCGGTTGCGGTGGTATTGCCGTCGGCGTCCACTCGACTCAATTCGAGATCCGCGAGCCGCAACATGGTCTTTTTAAACCGGTGCTCGAACTCGCCGCCGAGACGATGGATCAGCATCTCGCGACCGCTCCCCGCCCCTTTATCAAGATTGCCGGCGCCTGCGGTCAAACCGCCCAAGCCATCGCCGAAACCACGCTCGCCCGGGATCTCGGTTACCACGCCGTCCTGCTCAGCCTCGCCGCGCTGAATGACCAAACAGAAGACGCCGTGCTGGCCCACTGCCGCACGGTGGCCGAGGAGCTTCCGCTGATCGGTTTCTACCTGCAACCCGCCGTCGGCGGTCGGGTATTCTCCTACGACTTCTGGCGCCAGTTCGCCGAGATCGAAAACGTGCTCGCGATCAAGATCGCCCCGTTCAATCGCTACCAAACCCTCGAAGTCATCCGGGGTGTGATCGCCGCCGGCCGTGACGACATCGCACTCTACACCGGCAACGACGACACGATTGTTACCGATCTACTCAGTCCCTTCATCTTCGACCACAACGGCCAATCCGTCACGCGACACATCGGCGGCGGCCTGCTCGGCCACTGGGGCGTTTGGTCCCAAGCCTCGGTGCAACTGCTGGAAGAGATAAAAACCGCGCGCCAGTGCGCTACCCTTGATACCGCCTGGCTAAGCAAGGCCGTGGCCGTGACCGATATGAACGCGGCCGTCTTCGATTCCGCCAATGCCTACGCCGGTTGTATCCCCGGTATTCTCGAAGTCTTACGCCGCCAAGGCCTCGTGCCTACCACGCACTGTCTCAATCCCCACGAAGTCCTCTCGCCCGGCCAAGCCGCTGAACTCGACCGTGTCTCCGGCGCCTACCCCGACCTCATCGACGACGACTTCATCGCCACAAATCTCGATAAGTGGCTCAGCTAACTCCTCCGCTTTTTTAACCACGAATGGACACGAATTAACCCTAATGGCGTTCCGCCTACCGGCTCCACGTCTTATAGAAATATAGTCAGTGAATCAGGTTTCATCATGTAGCGGTATCCCGCAAGGGCGGGACCATTCGTGTCTATTCGTGGTTGAAAAGACTTTGCCCCTCTATCCCCATGCTTAGAACAATATTCTCCATCTGTGGTTTAACCACGTCTCTCGTTGCTGGTTTCAAAGACATCACCCGTGATGCGGGCCTGCCGGACCTCAACGTTTCGCGCGTCGTTTCCGTCGACCTCAACAACGACGGCCACGCCGACTTGATTGTCCGGCCCAGCGGGCGCTCCAACCACGAGGCCCGCGTCTTCGTCTTCGACCCCGCTGCCAAGACCTTCGCCGAGGTCGCCGCCACCGGTCTGCCCGAGCTCAGTGCCGGGGATGTGCTGACGTTTGCCGATATGGATAACGACGGCCGCGCCGATGCCATCCTCGCCCGTAACCTCGATTACTTGCAGGACAATTTCGAACCGCCCGCGACCGGCCCGCAACGCACCTCCATTCTGCCCGGCAACGGCGACGGCACTTTCGCCGCCCCCGAACGCATCGCCACCGCCCCCGCCGCTACCACCGCCTCCATCGCCGTGGGCGATGCCAATGCCGACGGCCTGCCCGATCTCTGGCTGGGCAATTGGTATGAACGCTACTTCTCCGGCTACGAATCCTTCGCCAACGACCTCCTGCTCCAGTATCCAAATTCCGGCGACACCCAAACTTTCTCCCGCTGGTCGGTTCCCGGCGAATCCGAACCGATCAATGGCGACAGCGACTCCGGCGGCCGCCCCACCTACGGCACCGCCATTGCTTGGCTCGATCACGGTGCGCTCCCTTACCTCATCGAGCTCAACTATGGCCGCCGCTGGAACCGCCTCTACGATCTCAGCCTGCCCGCGCCCCACCCCGGCAAGATCCTCAAACGCGACGCCGATGATCCCCCTCCGTTGGTCCGTCCCGGCGGGCACCCCGACTTCCGCGCCGATGAGATTACTCGTGCCCTCAAAGGTGTAGATATCGCTCCCGCCGCCGGTTTCGACGGTGACAGAATCCGCCACGGCATCCACCCCAAGTGGCTCGACGAACGCGCCAAGGATGACCCCCGCTTCAAACGCGAAGACGAACCGCCCTTTCGCGCCAACGGCAATGAGTTCGACGTCGCGATCGGTGATATCGACAACGACGGCGACTTCGACCTGTTCATTTCCACCATCATCCATAACTGGGCCGGGCCCTCATCCGACCACTCCCGTTTCATGGTCAACCGCCTCCAAGAAACCGGCATCGTCACCTTCGATTCTCCCAAAGAACTTTCGGTGGATCGCGTGCCCGATATCGTCACCCCGGAGAATCGTAACTTCAATCAAGGCGACATCTTCGCCGAGTTCGCCGATCTCAACAACGACGGTCGGCTCGATTTGATCCTATGCTCCTCCGACTACAGCGACCCGCCCCCGCACGACGAACGCTTGCGGATCTACCTCCAGCAAGCCGACGGCACCTTCTCTGATCAAACGGCGGCGCTCGGCATTGACCACCTCGGCGGCGGGCAACCCACGCTCTTCGATTTCGATCATGATGGTGACCTTGATCTTGTCGTCGGTCAGACCTTCAACCGCCTCAACGCCGAACGCCGCCGCGAAGCCGGGCTCGCCAACGGCACGATCACGGTCGACAGCCCGGAGGACGCCCGGCCCACCCCGCGGCTCCGCCTCTACCTCAACACCCTCGCCGACGACTCCGCCGGTCTGGTGCTCCGGCTGGTCGGCGACCCCACTCAAAACGTCGCCCGCGACGCCTACGGTGCCATCGTCAAAGCGGCGGTGGATCTAGACAACGATCCCGCCACCCCCGACGTCTGGCTCCATCGTCAATTGATCGGCCCCGGTGGTCACGCGGGCAAACGCAGCGACAGTCTCGTTCACTTCGGCCTTGGCGCTGCCACCCAAGTCAACGCCCTCGAAATCACCTGGCCCAACACCGCCCGCACCACCACCACCCACGGAGCAATTGCAGCCGGCACCCACACGATCGCCCTAGCAGCGGAGAAATAAAACCCAAACTCGCTGCTGTTGCTTAACCACGAATGGGCTTCATCGCGTAGTGGTAGCGGAGCCCATTCGGGTCCATTCGTGGCCAAAACAATCCTGCCGCTGAGCCTCGTGATGAATCCAACCCTGCTCCTCCGCCTCCTTTCTCTGATAACCCTGTTCGGCTTAGCGGTTTTTTCCACCACGGTCACTGCGGCTCCTTCGTTCGATGAAACCTTGCTCGAGCGCGCCGTCGCGGAGAAACCACCGCGCTGGAAATTTGTTCGGGGCACCCGTTATCGCGAGCTGCCCGAAACCTTCGCGATGCAGCTCGTGGCCATCGCCGCAACGCAACATCCCAACCATGTCGTCGGCGATACCACGCTCGCCCAAAGCCTCGCCACCAAGGTTCAGTTTTTCCTCCGCAACGACGGCCCCGACGCCGATGGCAATACTCACGAACCCGAGGCCCAAGGCGGCATCGGCGGCTGGTCCCACAACGCCGCCGCCTGGGCACTGCTGATCGCCAAACAAACGCCCGAAGTCTGGTCACTCCTCACGGCCGACGATCGCCACCGCGCCGACATTCTGATGCAGGCCATGGCCGTCGGGGGCCACTTCACCCACGGCGATGCCAATGACTACCACGTGCTGCTCGACGGCATCAGCTGGTATCATAAGAGCTGGAACCCGAATCATATCGAAGGCTACGCCGGCATCATGATCGCCGCGTCGTTCTACTTCGGCGCCGACGAACTCAACGCGTTTTTCCATACGTTCGACTACGCTGAGTTTCGTCAGGAACTCGCGGACCTTCAGTTTCAGAATATCCTGCAAACGTGGGAAAACGAACCCGCCATCGCCGCGCTGCTGATGCAGGGCGGTGCTTACCAACGCCCCAACCGCCCGCCGGGTCACGGTCGCGGTATCCGCCAAGACTTCACCTACCGCGGTCGCACCCTCCACCAACCTTGGGCCATCTACCTCACTCAAGCCGATCGTCTGTGGTCCAAGGCGGTGCGCACCCAAGTCAATGTCGATGCGAACCGCGCCGGTCGGCTGCTCAACCGCCAAACCGATGCCACCGTCTCCCCTTACGAAGGTCAGATGGGGATGATCTACGAATTCGAAGCCATGGATAACGCGGGGTTACGCACCAGTCTCGGCTACGCCTACGACTGCGCCATGATTCACCTCGGCACCGCCGCCGGACTCAAAGCCACCGGCAACTGGCCGGAGGATGAGAGTAGTCACGACGTCGAATCACGCATGGCTATCGGCATGGCCGATCTCATCTTCAAAGCCGAAGAGGGGTACGAGGGGTGGGCCAATGGCCGCGTCAGTTCGGGCGATATCACCGATCTCCAAAAGATCGGTTCCGACTACATTTTCGAACTCTGGCGCGGTCTGTTTCCCGGCCCGATCAAACCCGCCGTCGCCTACCCCACAACCGGTGCCAGGATTCTCGAACATAACCTGCTGTTCGCCGACGACGCCATCTACGGCGCATGGCCCGACATCATCCGGGCGGGTAACGGCCGATCTACTCGTCACGTTTTGCCGCTCCGACGAACACCTCGGCCCCGATGGCCACGCCGCCATGCTGCGTTCGACCGACAACGGGCACACCTGGACCGGACCCGAAGTGATCTACGACTCCCCGCTCGATGATCGCGACATCGACCTGACTGTGGCGCCCGACGGCACCCTCGGTCTCCACATTTGGACCACATTCTGGACCGAGGAAATGTATAGCCGTTAAACCACCGATCACTATCCCGCCGAGACGCTAGCGGCCTGGACCGAACACGTGAGCCAACCTGACTACAAAGCAGCCGAATCCAATCAAGGCCGGTGGGTGCTCACCTCCCGCGACCACGGTCACACCTGGGGCGAACGCGTCCGCGGCCCCGACGCGGTGCACGGCGGCATCGTGCTGGAAAACGGCACCTAGCTGACCGCCGCCTACCGCGAGGAAAAGGGCAACATCGCCATCTTCACCGCGCCGGCTTCGACCGGACCGTGGATCAAATCAACCGTGATCGAAACGCCTCAAACCGCCGAGCGTCGCTTCGGCGAACCTCACGTGGCGCAACTCCCTTCAGGCCGCATCGTCGTGCTCATCCGCGCCACCGCGATCCCCTACGACGACAGCGGCGACGGCTTACACCTTTGGGCGGTGACCTCGGATGACCACGGCCAAACGTGGTCGGCCCCCTTCTCGACGGGCCGCTGGGGTTTCCCACCGCACCTGACCGTGCTGAGTGATGGGCGGCTCCTCGCCACCTATGGGTATCGACGATCTCCCTACGGCCAGCGCGCCGCCACCAGCAGCGACGGCATCAACTGGCACGAGGCGCAGGAAATCGTGCTGCGAGCCGACGCGCCCAACGGCGACCTCGGCTATCCCGCCTCCATCGAAGTCGCCCCTGGCGAGATCCTTACCGTTTATTACCAAGAATCCGGCGATGCCGAGGACACCCATTCCCGCACCAACATCTACTCCACCCGCTGGACCTTGGAGCCGTAGTTCGAACATCGAAATGCAGTTAACCGTAGATCCGGCTCGCCAGATGGAACATCAGGTCTGGGAGAGAGACTAACACCATCGATCCTCTAACGACCCACTCCCTGCCCCATGAAATCGTCCCGTTGCTTCACTTCTGCGCTGATCCTTGGCATCAGCGGTTTTTTGTTTTCCGGCTGCGAAACGGCCCCCGACACCGAACGGCCTGAACTCGTAGCGCCTTTCGCCATAAAACGGGGAACGACTTCAGAAGAAATTCTTACCAATTTAGGAAAGCCGAACCTGAAACACCCACTGGCCGAGTATTCCATCGAAGCCGAGGTCTGGGTTTACAACCGCACCATGGGCTCCTCCTCGGAGCTCATTTACACGGGCACCCGGGAGCAGAAATATTGGGACCCGTTTATCCGCAGGATGGTCGTCATCGAAGTCCCGGTGTATTCGCCCGAAGTGACTTCCAACACAGAGACTACAGAAATATTGATGATCAGTGATCAGGTTTACTCGTGGAAACGCACCAATTCGGAAAACCGAGACGTTGATGGATTGACCCGCTAAAGCTTGCCGTCGTCATCATTTTGCATCAGCTCAAGGCCACGTTCCTCACCGCCACCCGATTCATTATGAAAACACTCCTCATCCCCTTTCTCCTCCTTTGCTCCACTGCCTTGTTCGCCGCCGAGGCGAAGGAGGTCACCCTCGAAGGCACCGGCATGTGCGGCAAATGCGAACTCGGCGTCACCGCGGGCTGTAACAGCGTGCTGAAAACTACCGATGCCGCAGGCGAAGAGCTCACCTACTTTTTCACCAATAACCTCAAGCACGGTGAATACTTCTGCCAAGGCACGACGGAGAACCTCGTGGTCAAAGGCACCGTGACCCAGGACGGCGATAAGCTCATGGTCACCGCCACCTCGGTAGACAAAAAAGAGGGCTAAGGCTCTTCGCTACGTCTCCCCAATTTCTGCCCTCGGTCCTCGGCCGAGGGCTTTTTTGGTCTCGAGACTTTGTCCAGCAAACCGGTCCCAACAGCGGTCAGATCAAACAATCGACCACCAACGTGCCCCCCAAGTGAGTCAATATATCGAGCAGCCAGAGAGCTTTGGCTCGGGACTCCTCGCCTAACTAAGCGCTGTTGGGGACTGTCCTCTTTCGGCTTCCTGAATAGAACGGCTCAGTTGTTTGATTCCAAAATGGTTCGCCGCCGCTTTTCAAAATCGGGGTTTCCCTCGTAGTAGCGTTCCCCCGCCAGAACGACCGAACGCGCGGTAGCCAGATCTTCTAACAGGTAGCTCAACCACGCATAGCTATCGATGACATCAGGTTGCCGCGGCGCGGCCGCGTAAGCTCGCTTCAAAAGATCCAGCGCATCGTAAAATGCCCCCCGATTGGCCAACAGTTTCCCTAGATTGAATAGGGCGCTAGCGTTGCTGGCATCGAACTCCAAAATTCCCCGGAGATGGACGATTGCCTGATCCGTCTGGTTGTTCGTCAAATACAATCCCGCCAGTTGGTGACGAGCAGTGACGTTCGCGGGTTCAAGCATGATCAGGGCTTCGAATTCGCGTATCGCCTTGGCGGATTGATTGAGCGCCGTCAGCAGGAATCCGTAACGGTAACGGGCTTCCGTGCTGGTTGGCCTGAGTTCCACCGCCCGGCTAATGTAGGGCTCGGCAGCGGCATACTCCATCGCGCCCATGAGGTTACGGGCGGTTTGCATGATATGACCGAAGATATGGTACCGCACATCCTGATTGTCCGGGTCGATCGTCAAGGCGCGTTCGAAATACGTATTTGCGAGAACGTTGGCCTCACCGCCCAGCAGCAGTTTGCGGCCTTGCAGGTAGGCTCCTTCGGCCTCGTAAGCAGTCGCCACTTTCCCGGAAAGAGCCCTGATCCGGTCGCCCCATGATCCCAAGCCTCGCACGGAAAGGAAGAACTCCAAGTTACCCAACTTCCGCTCAACGTCTGGCACGGCGTAGTCCCGGAAATCGTAGAATTCCACCACGGGTTTTTCCAAGGTGTTTATCTCGGCCCCGGCGGTCCGTTCCCGTAGGATATCCTCGGCCGCGACCACGTGGGATAACAAGGAAGCGGCATCCGTGATCCCGAACTTGCGGAGTCCGCCAAAGGGCCCCGCCGGGTCGCTCAATTTTCGCCCGATTGCTTCCGAATCGAAGACGATCTCGTGGTTCGATCCGACGAGAAAACAATTGCCCTCGGAATACCACAACAGGGTCCCTGGGAAGACTTCCGTGAACGTTTTTAAAACGGTCTGGAAAACGTTGGGAGGATAGTGCGTGGGAATCCACTGGATCGCGATACCGCCGGGCGCGAGATGGTCCCTCATTAAAGTGTAATATTCTCGCGAGAAGAAGACTCCGTTCACGCCATACTCGGGCAGGGTTTTCCCATCCGTCGAAATAATATCGAAGGTTTCCTCGGTGGTCAGCAGAAAGTTCACCCCGTCGTTGACGACCACCTCAGCTCGGGGCGATTCGAGAATTCCGTGGTTCTCGTCCTTAAAAAACCGAGCGCCTTCCACGACGCTCGGCGCGATTTCCACGCAAACGATTCTTTCCATGCTGGGATGGAGCGCGCTTTCGCCGATCAATATACCCGACCCCAAGCCGATAGAAAGTTCCGTGCGATACTCGTCCATTAACAACTTGGGGAGATGCGCCAGCCACTGCTGTTTGTAATCGATCTCGACATTGGTTCCGCCGATTTGGATGCCATCCACGGAGATGTGTTTTTCCCCGGTGCCTTGTTTGACGAAGACCTTGGTGGTCGCGACGACCCCTTCACGGTAGTAGAGAACCTCGTCGTTGGGGCTTTCGGTGTCCGAGGAAAACTGCGCCGTCAATGGCATCGCCATAACCAGAGCCACTAGCGCAGTAATGCCGACGGGCGCGAGGTGGCGCAGGCGGGAAAGTTCGGTTTTCCCGTAGGCCAGCAGCACGATACCGATCCCAATGTTCAACACGGCCATCGCCATGATGCCTTTGTTGATACCCAAAAGGGGAATGAGAACAAATGCGGGCAGCAACGCTCCTGCGATGTTACCCACCGTATTCACCGCGTAGACTTTCCCCACGTCTTCGCTGGTCCGATTGAGATCCGTCACCAGAATCTTGCCGACCAGCGGGAAGGTCATACCGACGAGAATCGTAGGGACCAGCATGAGGATGAAGGAAATCGCAATCTTCATCAAGAGGCCGGAACCCCAGAGCAGATCGGTGGACGCGAACCACGAGAATAAGCCAGTCGAGCTAATCAGAATATTCAACAGGGGCATCGCCGCCACCGCTGATAGACCCGTGCCCACCTGGACCCACGCGAAACATCGCATGGGATCCTGCAGTCGATCGACGAAGAACCGAACGAGGTAGCCTCCAATCGCAATACCGACCAAAAAGGCCGTCAGCATGATGGTGAACGCGTAGATGGAATTCCCCAGATAGAAGACGAGCGCCCGCGTCCACAGCACTTGATAGGCAAAGGAGGTCACCCCGGCCAAGGCGAAGCCCACGAGCAGCAGCTGTCGCTGCCGCTTATTAATGGGGTTCGATTGTAGGTTACCCCCTCCGTTCTTTGCCTTCGATTTTGGCGTTTTCGAATCAATCGCGATGGTCGTAGTGGTCGCGGGAACCTTGGCTACGAACCAAGAAACAAGCCCGACCCCGATATTGATAGCGACGGCCAGATAGATCGAATTGTGAATGCCGAGATTCCCAATCAGATAAAAGCCCGCCGCGAGGGCGCCGCACACGGCCCCGAGGGTGTTGCTGACGTATAAACTCCCGAGCGAGCGGCCCATGTTTTCATACCGCTTAATCATGAACCTGCTCAGGATTGGCAGGGTCGCGCCCATCAGCGTCGTGGGGACGAGAATCAGGAGAAAGACGACAATGAACCGGCCGAGACTGAAGAGCGTGAACGAGTAGCCAAAGGTTTGCGTCATCCAGACACTGAGTGGGGCGAGCTGACTCAACAGGACGAGCGTAAGCAACGCGGTCAGGCCAATCCCGATTTCAAAGACCGCATATCGTTTCAGGGGGTTCTCACTTTGATCACCCTTCTTCCCGAGATAGTAGCTGCCCAAAGCCAGGCCCGTCATGAATGCCGCCAGCACGGTGCTCACGGCTAAGACGGTCGTGCCGAAAATGTGGGTCATCATCCGGGTCCATACGACCTGGTAGATGAGACCAGAGGCCCCAGAGAGGAAAAAGAGGCAAAAAATCAGCCGATTCACGGTTGCTGGTGGGTTATGCTTTTCGCTGTGCCGCAGCGGGGCAAATGAGGACTATCGAAGGTCGAATCGGACGACGCGTTCACGGGTTGGAAACAGTTTTCGGCAGGCGGCCGAACGGGATCGAAATTCAGATTGAGAGTATCTCATGAGTAAACCTTAAATCAGCCGCTGGGGAGGGTCCGCCCGAAATCCGATCCGGAGGTTTGGCTCGTCAAGTGAGGGGAGCTGCGAGATCGGAGATCACCCCTGTCCCAATCCGCGAGGGGATAGCTGGAGCCGCGCGGATTTACCGGCGATCTGGCGGGGACAATTCCCCCTCCTGCTCAATCGACACGGCCCCCCCTCCGAGGAAGGCACCTAATCTTTCTAGCGGCCTTGCTCGAGCCAGACGGGTCCCGCGTCACCGAATTCAATCGGTGCACCGCCGAAGGCGTTGAGGTTAACCGCCGCAAGATCGATGCGCCCGTCCTGCAACCGGACGAACGGACACCCGTTGGCTTCGCCCGCGTAGAGCTCAGGATATTTATTGAGCACCTGCGGCCAAACCGACTCCGGCCAGCCCGACAATCCGGCGAAGTAATGGTGACCATTGCGTTCGACGGATGCGTTGCCCAGGGCCGCCTGCACCGCCAAATCCTGCGGCATGGCAATCGGTCCTACGTTGGAGAGGTCCTCCCCACTCATCTGCAGCACGCGATCGGGCTGTTCACTCATCCGCTTGGCCAATAGACAGCGATTCGCGAGACCGTGAATCACGCCTTTGCAGTTTTTGTGACTCACCCCGATATAACCAAGGTCAAGCGCCCGACGCAGATCGGATTCTGCTCCGCCCGATTCATCAATCAACAGCGGCGGATGCGCCGGCCAGTTTTGCACGGTGGCGCCGACCTCATCTCCCAGCGCGTGATTCCGGTGCAAGGGCTGCTCGACAAACATCAGGCGTGACCACAGCGGCTCCAATCCCGGACGCGCCCGCGCGGCGGTCCAGAACGCCTTGAAGGCGTCCATTGTCTCAAACGTTTCGTTACCATCTATGCTGGTGACAAAGTCCCCCCCCGTTTCTTCGCCGATCAACCTCACCACGCGTTCCAATCGATCGAGCGCTGCACCCGGTTCTCCGGCGACTTTGATCTTAAAATCGTGCAAACGGTAGTGTCGGCAAACTGCCCGTAAACTCACGGGTAAATGATCATTCGGTTTCTCCGCCGGGATAACCTCGTCATCTTCCAAGGGATCACCCAGCCCCACGGTATGGCGACTGGCCACCGTGGCCAAAGACTCTTTCGGCAACCCGTCCGCCGGATTCATTCCGGCGAGCTCAGGGTGAAGATCACCGAGTTCCACGCCGAGGCCATTGGCGCGCAACGCCGCGCCCACGGTGGTTTGGTAGCGACAGCAAAACGCATCGATCAGAGCCCGCTCCACAAAGGTTACGCCAAAATGCGCTAGGAGCGGCGGATGCCCCAGCGCACTCCCCCAGGATTCCTGCTGACGAGAGACCGCCTGCACGGCCGCATGCACCGTCGGCGCCGCCATCCCCACCGCCGCCGCGCCGGCTTGGGTTAGCACCGCTTTCATCTCCGCGATCTCGTCCGCCAGACCTCGGGCCGGGTCTTTGGTAAACCACTTCGGCGGCAAATGATCCGCCGACTGGCCGATCACGCGCTGTCCATCGATCGTGGCTTCAAGCTCCAGCCACACGTGCGGGACCTGCACCATCGTCGCGATGCCATACTTGAACGGAATGCGGGTATGCAGCTCGCGCTCAAACCAACGGAGTCGATGGACAGTGATCATAAGCCCCGAACCTAACGCGACCGCTTGCCCCAACGCCAGCGAATCGCTTCCAAAAGCCCGAACTGATCGGTGAGCAGTCCTTCATAACCGCAGGGCGTATCATCCCAAGCGCGCCAGTCGACGCCGGTGCGATTCCCGCCGAAGGTAGCGGCTTCGGCAAATCCGACACACAATCGCTCCAACATCGCATCGGCTTCGTCGTTCAATCCTACCGCATACAACGCCATGACAAAGTGCCGGGTCTGCGAATGCGTCCGTCCGCCATTTTGGTAATAACCAAACGGATACCCCTGCATGATATCCGCCCGATCTTCATCCGGAATCGGCCAGAGGTTCATCGGTAATCCCAGCGCCGGATCGGGCAGTTTCACGCGACGCGATTCCGTGAGGAGTCGCTCCATCACCTGCCGGGCCTCCGGCGCATCCAGTAAACCTTCCCGCACCGCCGTGCCGTTGATCGGCAAAAACGCATAATCATGGAGCCGGTCCTCCGCACAACGCCAACCGGCTAACCAACCGGAGGTTTCACTCCAGAATGTCGGTCGATACGCTGCCCGTAATTTACGGGCCCAAACTTGCAACTTAGCCGCTTGATCATCGGCCCCGAAGCGGGTAAATCCGGCCGCCAGTTCCCGCAGCGCTCCATAAAGGATCGCGTTGCTCCACGCGCATTTCCAACCGAACGACAATACGTCCAGCCAGCAGGTGCTCCATTGCCCACTGCCACTCGTGCCGGTGCGATGCGGACTTTCGATCAGGCCATCACCATCCAAGTCGCGGGCCTGCGCTGCGGCAATTTTGGCTTCGATCACCTTCCGGTGACGACGAAACCACTGCGGCGTCGCCTCACTCGCCAAATAGTCGCCGATAGCGCGCAAAATCGCCGCTCCGGTCATCAGATACTCGTCATCCGCGTCGTGCACCACGCCACCGCTCGAGAGTTTACCGGCCGCATAGCCCGGACCTCCCGCCAACCATCGCTCGATCGATACGCGCAGGAGTTCAGCTCCGGAAGGGGTTCCTGGGATCGCTCTGTCCAAGCCGAGCTGCGGCAGCACCGCCGACCACGTATCCATGCAAATGGGGCACGTCATCGACGCGCCACTGTTGGACAAGGTGGCGATATCGGCTCGAAACGTGGGGGCGACGAAATAGGTGCGCTCCCACGCCTGTTTCACTACGGCCGGGGCCGTCCGTCGCAATGACTGCGGTGGCCGGACCGGACGGAGGGAAAAGGTCGCTTCATGCCGCCCCGCGAGGAGTCGGTGCAAGCCACTCGGCTCCGCCACTTCGCCCACTTTGAGCTCAAATTGATGCAAGTCCGCGTGACGCTGACATTCTGATCGGACCGTCGCCGACGCATCGGATGACTCAATCAGCCAAGTGCCAAAACTAGGCGCATTGATCCACGTCGGCAGACTCATGCCGCCCGTTTCTCCCTTCTCTCGCATCGCGCCGATCGCATGGGTGGGCGATACCGCGTTGTCCCACCCCAGGGTCCACACCGAGCTGCGCCATGCCCGAGTCACTTTCGCGGCCGTGCGCACCACTTTCAGCGTCAGTCCCTGCGGGCTCACTCGCCAATCGAGTGCGTACGTTTGCCCGCCTACTAGAAGCACGTAAGCGACCGAGGCTCCGCTCACGCGGACCGTCCCCTGCAGCCGACACCGCACCGACGGCGCCATGTGCGGCGCATCTCCCACCACATGCAGTTGAACCCCTTGATCACATTTCACGGGGTTGCTGAGCAATAGGTTTTGATCCCGACCGGCGGCCGTTTCCGTGGCCAGACTCAGAAAAGAAAACCCCGGACGATCTAGTCGAAAGCCCACCTCAAAATCCGCCGTCCGATAACGCACGGTCCCATCGACTTGACGCGCCGCCACGCCTCGCGGCAGGCAGGCTAGGCTCAAACCCGCTCGCTCCAGCCAACGCTCGTTTCGACCCGCCAAGGGCTGGAGCCGCTCGCCCTCCAATACGAAGGCTCCCATCACCAAATTCCACGATGGCCACCATCCATCCAAACCACTCCGTGAGATCTCAATCACCACCGCATCCGCTTCGACTTCAGCAAGATCGAACCACTGTAATTCCGCCGACGGCGGGCAGGGCAAATTCTGGGCGTCGAGGATGACGCTCCAGCGCCCGCCCACCCGAGCGCGCACTTGAAAGTCCTTCACCCAATCCTGATCCATTGAGCTCGCACATTTGTGGAAGCCCAGCGCCGGACGCAGGCCCAATCGGCTCAATCGAGCCGGACCATGCAAACGTACTACCCGTTGATGAATAATGCGTTTTTTGGGACAATCTACCTCACCCGTCGTTGGAGTCGTCCAACAGGATCGTCCATTATCAAGTCGAGCCCCCACGCTCAAATCGCCCATCGGAGGCTCCAAATCCTGCACTGCTAAAAGGTCTTGTCTCATTATATTTTGGTCTGGTCTGAATTAAATCGTCCTCCTCTTTCGCTCCTGAATATCGTTTCATCGCGCGAGAAATCACGCCAATCTACCCTATCTACCATGGTTAGTTCCATGTATACTTTGGTAGTTTATTGGTATCGGCCTAAATCCCCCCCCTCAGCGCGTCTGCTGCTCAGACCACGCCCGTGGGGGCTCACCGAATTTCTTGCGAAACACCCGATAAAAATGGGAAACGTCGTTGTAGCCGCAGGCAAACATCACGCCGGTGACCGAGTGCCCTCCCGCCCTCAACAATCGAGCCGCGTGCGCCAACCGCAACTCCCCCAAGAACGCGCCGAAAGTCTGCCTATTCGCCTCGCGAAAAAGATCCGTGAAACGCCGCCGGGATAATCCAGCGCGGGCCGCCGCCCGATCTAAACCCCACTCATCGTAAAACGTCTCCGTTATCTCGTTGCGCACCGCGTCGACCCGATCAGGCGCGGACGCTCCGCCGCTCTCCACCGGCAACCGGGACAACAACACGATCGTCTGCGCCGCCAGCGCCCGCGACGTCGTCGCGCTGCCGATGCGCCGGTGCTCCCATTCAAACATGGCTCGGCGCCACATACTCTCCAAGCGCTGACGCGAGGGCCGGGACAATTTTAGCGGCACCGCAGCGCCGTTGCGCAGCGTTTGCCACAGCCCGGCGATATCATCATCCGCCTCCACCAAGTCTTCGCGAAAGCATAGCAGGAGCAGCGTCGACGGCACGATATCGGTGATCTGGTGCTCTACCGCGGTGGGCACAATTAAGATCGATCCCGCCCGCGCATCGAATGCCGTGGCGTTCACCGTTTCCCGATAGGCCACCTGCCCCGACAGCACGTAAAGCACTTTGTGATAGGGGTCGTGGCGTGGTGCCATCTGGAAATCGCCAGCATGAGAACTCTCAATAAATACCACCCCGTGTTCGGGTAGTTTGACCGCAATCGGACTGGAAACGCGTTGCAGCATGAGAAAAGCGATACATTGCCCGATATGCCAATTGCCGCAAGCTTTATGCCCCAAGACGCGACCGACCGCATAGTTTATCCTGCCACCTTTCTTTGCATCATGCCCTCTGCCCCCCACCCCATCGCCACTCGCACGGTGGTCGAAACCGTCCTCCGTTGCGATCCCCGGGCCCGCAAGATGCCGCTCTTTTTGCCGGCCATCTACGAGCATAAGGCCGCGTTCATCGGCAGCACGCCGTCGGCGATCTCTCGCGATGCCGACTTACTGACGCGCGCTATGCTCGCCGAATTGAAGGTGATCGGCCCCGACGCCTTGGCCGTGGGCGTCGACGTCTACAACCTCGAAGCTGAGGCCGTCGGCTGCGAGGTATCATTTTACGAGGGGGACGATACGTCCATCCCCGGCATCAAGCCCGGCAACCATGTGATCAAGGTCGGCGACGACCTGAGCAATGCCCCGCTACCCCATCCGCTCAAGGATGGCCGCATGCCGATAAATATTACCGCCGCAGCCAACCTTCGCCGAGAAATCGGTGATGACTACTGGATTCGCGGCGCAATTTCCGGGCCCTTCTCGCTCGCCATCTCGCTGGTGGGGGCCGAGGACCTGTTCATGGCTTGTCTGGATGAGCCCGCGTGGGTCGAGGACGTCCTCGCCTACTCCGGCCGCGTGATCAAAGCATTCGCCCGCGCCTACATCGACGTCGGCGTGGAACTGTTGGTCTTCGATTCACAGGCCTCGCCCGAACTGCTCTCGCCCACCATGTATGAGAAGATCGTGTTGCCGGCCACTCAAGACCTCGTCACGTGGGCAGCCGAAAACGGCGTGCGCGACCTGCCCCTGATCGTGGGTGGCAACACCACCTCCATCGCGACGCTCCTCGCCGCATCCGGGGCCAACAACCTGCTGTGTGACTTCACCGCGGACTTCGATGAATGGGCCCAGGTCTGCTCAGCCCACGGTCGCGCCTTGCGCCGCAACATCTCCCCGCACCTCATCGAGACGGGGACCCCGGAAGAGGCCTACGAAGTCGCCGCCCGGGAAATCGCCCGCGGCCAAAACCTCCCCGGCTTCATCCTCGGCACCGCCGTCGTGCCCTTCGGCTCCCCCACCGCGAATCTCTTGGCGATCAAACAAGCCTGCCTCGATAGCGCGAAAGCTTAAGCCCAAAGCCCCCGCCCCCAGCCCCCCCTCATCCCTTTTATGACCACTCCATCCGTTCCCGCCCACGCCCCCGTCGCCAATCCCAAGATCATCGGCGAGCTCATCAACAACGCCTATGGGCGCGCTCGCCGGGCTTGGGAGGCCCGCGACGTGACCGGGTTTCAACACCTCGCAAAACTGCAATTCGATGCCGGCGCCAAATACGTGAATCTCAACATCGATGGCACCCAAAAGGTCTCCGTCCGCGTCGAGGAGATGCTCGAGTTTTTACCCCGCGTCATTCCCGCCATCCAAGAGGCCACCGATGTCGCCCTGAGCTTCGATAACCCCAACATCGACTACCATAAAGTCGCGCTGCAGGCCTTCGACCGGAGCAAGAGCCGCGACAAGCCGCTGTTCAACTCGCTCGCCGCCTCGCGCCGCGATCTCGACGGTATGATCGAGCTCATCCGGGAGCACGACATGCGTTGTATCGTGATGGCCTCCGAGTGTTTCCGCCCGAACGGATCCAGCGACCAGAGCCTCGACCCTAAAGACAGCTACGAAACCGTCATTCGTTTCGTTGATCTCTTGGTCTCGAAGGCCGATCGCACCACCGATGACATCATCGTCGATCCTGGTCTCGCCCCCGTTGGCGCCGATACCTACGGCCTCGTCAACATCGGCCTCGACACCCTGCGCCTTTGCACCGCTGACCCACAACTGAAGGGCCTTCACTATTCCGTCGGTCTTTCGAACTTTGCCTGGGGCACTCCCAAGGCCGTCAAGCCGCTGCTCGAGCGCGCCTACCTCACTCTCGCCGGCCGCATCGGACTCGACTACGCGCTGGCCAACGTCGAAGCCAACACCCTCCCGCTCGAAGCAGAACACCCGCTCGTCGCGGCACTCGAAGCAGCCTTGGAAGACGGTCGCACCCTCGAGGGCGAGACCACTGAAGATGCCGGTTACCGCCAGGCCGAGAAGATCATGGATCTGTGCGCCGACTACGTAAACAAATGAGGCTCGACCCCAAATCTCTCGCGGCCGATCTGCGTCAACTCCCGTCCCGCGGTGAGCCCATCTGGCTCCAAGTCGGTCGGGTATTTCCCGGACTCGATACCACGGTTCTGACCAACGCCCACGTTGTCTACGGTGCGGATCAGATTCGCTATGTTTCCACCACACCGCCGCCCGCCGATTTAATCCGCGAGGCCCAAGTAGCCCCCGATCTGGTGCTGCCGGATCACACGATCCTCCCCGGTCTCACCGACGCCCATACCCACCTCTTTCTCGAAGGCGGCGAAAAGGATCCCGCGGCCCGTTCGGTCCACCTAAAACGTACCGCCGAGGAACAACTCCAACAAGCGCACGACCGCCTGTCTCGCCTCGTCGCGCTCGGCATCACCGCCGTGCGTGAAGCCGGGGACAAGGCCAACATCGGCCTCGATCTGCAAACGCGTTACCGCTCCGCCGAGCGCGGAATCATGCCCTACGTCGATGCGCCGGGCGCGGCCATCAATCATCAAAAACGTTACGGCTCATTCATGGCCCGGCCCATGGAAGAACAAGGCACGCCGGCCGACGCCGTGGCCGACCGCGTCGCCGCCGGCGCTCACCGCATCAAGCTCCTCGCGACCGGGATCATTAATTTCGAAAAAGGCGCCGTCACCGCCAAGCCACAGATGCCGGTCGAAGAAATGCGTGCGTTCGTCGCCGCCGCCCGCGCTCACGGGAAACACACCATGGTCCACTGTTCCGGCCACGACGGCGTAGCCAACGCCATCGGCGCCCAGATCGATACGATCGAGCACGGCTTTTTCGTCGATGACGACCAACTCGCTCGTATCCGTGATCTGGATATGGTATGGGTGCCCACTTTCGCCCCAGTCCAATTCCAAATCGATGAACCCAGCCACATCGGTTGGAGCGATGAGGTCGGCGACCACTTGCGCCGCATCGTCGATGGGCACGCGCGCAGTCTGCGGCGCGCGGTGGCAATCGGCGTGCGCGTCGTCGCCGGCAGCGACGCCGGTTCGCATGGCGTGGCGCACGGTTGGGGGTTCCTCCGCGAGCTCGAACTCATGCAAGCCGCCGGTCTCTCTGCGACCCAAGTGCTGCACACCGCCACCGGCGCGGGCGCTGACCGCCTCGATTATGCTGAACGCTTTGGTGTGCTCGCGCCGGGCGCGGCGACCCGCTTTATCCTAACCGACCGCGATGTGCTTTCTGCGGTGAGCCACCTTCGCGAAGCCAAGGTCGTCGTTTTCGATCAGCACGTGCTCGACCAAAACGACCACGAAGCCACTCCCGGCCTCTAGCCGCCGATGTCTCCAGCTGGCCTGATAGTGCTGCACCAAGAGATCCACCCGGCGATCAAGGTCGAAGCCGCGACGTTCAAGCGCTTCCTCCGTTTCCCGCCGACCCGGGAGTTTACTGAAGCCATGGCCGAAGTCGCGCAGTGGGCGCAGGAGTGGTTCTCCGCCCACGGCAAACCTTGGGTGGTCGCCCTCAAGGCCGATGAATCTATCCGAGCATTGACCGCGAATCGTTGGCCCACCTCAACCGAGTTGGGCGTCGTCATATCCAGTGCGGGGATCGAGGCGGAGGGCCACGCCGGCACCTGCTTTGCGGCGGGGGAGCCAGACAACTATTACTTTTTGGAATGTTACGCCGCGGCCGTCGTGGACCAACTCCTCACTCGCACGCGGAATGCGCTGGGCGAAAAGCGCCACTATTCGCCGGGCTATCCAGAATGGGGGATCGAAGCGAATGCTCCGCTACTTGCAGCCATCCGAAGTTTGGTTTTGTTACCCGGACCGCTGCACACGTTGGACTCCGGCATGCTGGTCCCAAAAAAATCACAGATCGCCGTCTTTGCCTTACATCCAAAATGACCGACTCCCATACCACCGTTCCGTCCAAACCTGTAGCCGGGAACCGCCCCCGGGGACAAACTGATCGTCGAGGACGGTAAACTCTGGCTCGAATCCGCGGATGTCATCTAGTTGGCTAGCTCCACCCCAACCCTAATTCCTCAACTCTATGTCTACACCCACTCTCATTATCCAAGCCAATCTCTGGAGCCTCACCAATCAGCAAAATGCCGACGGCTCGGATTGGTCCACCGTTCAAAAAATCGAAGCGATCAAAGCCGCCGCTTTTGAAGCCTGCACGTGTGGCATCAATACGCCCGGCCTGAAGGAAGCCCTCGCCCGCACCGGACTGCGCTACGGTGGTTTCTTCGATGCGGGCAAAGTGGAGCACTTCGCCCCGCGTATCGCCGCCGCCCTCGCCCTCGATAGCGGACCGATCAATTGCCAACTCGCTAACCATGATACTCCCGTCGAGGAGTCGATCGAGCTCACCGCCGCATTGATGAGCGAAGCCGACAACCAAGGGGCCGAGGTTTACCTCGAAGTGCATCGCGACACCTGCACGGAGACGCCGGAAAAAACCTACGCCATCGCCGAAGGCGTTAAGGCCAAAACCGGCAAGTATCCCCGGGTCAATTTTGACTTCTCGCATCCCGCTTCAGTCAAGCATCTCGGTCCGTCCAACTACGTGGAACGCCTCTTCGAAAACATTCCGTTGTTCCAAGCCTCCACCCTCTGGCACATGCGGCCCTTCAACGGCCACCACTGCCAAGTCCCCGTGACCGATGGCACGGCCCAGCACTCGCCCGAATACGAGGAATTGCGGCCCTTCATCCGTAGCGCTTTCGACTACTGGTTGGCCGGTCCTCGCCCCGGCAACACTTTCTGGGTCTGCCCGGAGGTCGGTCCCAAAATCGGTTACGGCTTGAGCTGCTTCCCCGACAGTTGGCACGAAGCCCAAGCCCTCGGCCACGACCTCCGCAGCCTCTGGGCCGGAGCCCTCGCCGCCGCCTAACCCCACCGCTGTTTTAACCCCGAATGAACCCGCATAGGCTTCGCCACCGCTACGCCATGAAACCCAGATTTGACGAGGTATTTCTCAAAGACGTGGAGCCGGCAGGCGAAACGCCATTCGGGTCAATTCGTGGCTAAAAAAATGCCTACCTCTAAGCCCATGCTACCCGACGCCGAACCCCCTCGCACCCTGAGGAAGTTAGGCCGTTCAACGCCACCGGACAAGGCCGTCGGCGCGATCGCCGTGCTCAATTCGATGCGTCACATTCAGGCGCAAGCCGGACTGGCTCGCGGCACCAAGGCCCTCCTGCGCGCCAATCAAAAAGGCGGCTTCGATTGCCCCAGCTGCGCTTGGCCCGATCCCGACGATGATCGCTCCAGTTTCGAGTTTTGCGAAAATGGCGCCAAAGCCATCGCTACCGAAACCACGCGCAAGCGCATGACGCCCGAGCTGTTCGCCGCCCACTCCGTGGCCGACTTGGCGAACTGGTCCGACTTCGAGCTCAACGACGCCGGTCGCCTCACCGAACCCATGGTGCTCGACACCGGCGCTACCCACTATCGTCCGATCGCATGGGACGACGCCTTCGCGCTCATCGCGGCAGAGCTCAACGCCACCGCCCCCGACGACGCTATTTTTTATACCTCCGGACGCGCCAGTAACGAAGCGGCGTTTCTCTACCAACTTTTCGTGCGGCAGTATGGCACCAATAACCTGCCCGACTGCTCCAACATGTGCCACGAGTCCAGCGGCGCGGCGTTGAAGATGACCATCGGCGTAGGTAAGGGCACCGTGACGCTCGACGACTTGGAGCACACCGACTGCATCATGATTATCGGCCAGAATCCGGGGACCAACCATCCCCGCATGCTGACCTCGTTGGAGAAAACTGTCCTCAACGGCGGCCGCATCGTATCCGTAAATCCATTACTCGAAACCGGCGTCAAGGCCTTCGCTCATCCCCAAAAACTGTCGGGCATTCTGGGCAAGGCGACCCCCCTGCAATCCCTGCATGTGCCCGTGCGGATTAACGGCGATCTGCCCTTTATCAAGGGCATGCTCAAGTGCGTGCTCGCGGCCGAAGCCGCCGAGCCCGGCACGGTCGTTGATCGAGATTTCATCACCGCCCATACCGAGGGTTACGAGGCCCTTGTGACCGACTTGGATAAGGCGTCTTGGGATGATCTCACCCACCAGTCGGGGCTCACGCAGGAGCAGATCCGCGAAGCGGCTGAGGTGTTCATCCACGCCAAAGAAGCTATTACGTGTTGGGCCATGGGCCTCACGCAGCACCACAACGCCGTCGAGACCATCCAAGAGCTGGTGAACCTGCACCTCCTCACCGGGAAGCTCGGACGCCCCCGCAGTGGGCTCTGTCCCGTGCGCGGTCACAGCAACGTGCAGGGCGATCGCACCATGGGTATTTGGGAACGCCCCCCGACCTCCTTTCTCGATAAACTCGACGAGGAATTTGAGTTCAAAGCGCCCCGCGATTTCGGCTACGACACCGTCGAAGCCATCGAGGCCATGCATGAAGGTAAGGCCCGGGTCTTCTTCGCTCTCGGCGGTAACTTCCTTTCGGCGTCTCCAGATACTCACTACACCGCGCAAGCCATGCGCCGTTGCGCGCTAACCGTGCAGGTTTCGACGAAGCTCAACCGCAGCCATCTGATCACGGGGCAGCGCGCCTTGATCCTGCCTTGCCTCGGCCGCACTGAGACGGACCTGCGGGGCGACCACCCCCAGTTCGTCACCGTGGAAAACTCGATGAGCGTAGTGCACAGCTCCGAAGGCAAACTGACCCCGGCATCGCCGCACCTCCTGAGCGAGGTCGCCATCATCTGCTGCCTCGCCGAAGCCACGCTGGGCAATCGCTCCACCGCGCCTTGGGCCGAGTTTGCGCAGAACTACGATTTGATCCGCGAACGCATCGAAAAAGTCGTGCCCGGTTTCGACAAATTTAACGTGCGGATTCATCAGCCGGGCGGGTTTTATCTGCCCAACAGCGTGAAGGAACGCCGTTGGGATACCCGATCGGGTAAAGCGCGATTCACCCTCAATCCGCTTGATCCGCTGAAATTGGAATCTGGGCAACTCGTGCTCCAAACCTTCCGCAGTCACGATCAGTTTAATACCACGATCTACGGCAACAACGACCGCTACCGGGGCATCAGTAACGAGCGCCGCGTGATCTTCATGAATCGAGCCGACATGGCAGACCGCGGCCTGGTCGCCGAACAACCGGTCGACATCACCAGCTATTTCAAGGGCGAGACTCGGACCGCCGAACTGTTCCTCGTGGTCCCCTACGACACCCCCAAGGGCTGCGCCGCCGCCTACTATCCGGAGGCCAACGTGTTGGTCCCGATCCACTCGACCGCCAACATCAGCCGCACCCCCACCTCCAAAGGCGTCATCATCACGGTTGCCGCCCGCGTGACCGGTTGAGAATCTGCCATCATGAAATTAAGCCGATTCGTTCTCCTTCTCGTCGGCATCTGACTGGGGTGGGCGGTTGCAGCACCCCCGTCCTCGAAGACCACGGCCAAACCCGCTTCGAACGGGAACAGGCCGGCTACCAGGACAGCTCAGATCGAGAACGCGAAAATACCCTCCGGCAACGGGAAACCGCGAAGTTTGGGGATGACTCAGCTGCTGTGTGTTTTGGATAATTGGCATCATTTGAGTAGATCTGAATCTGGGTAAAATGGGATCGAGTTCACTTCAGCTATTCTCGGTAAAAGTAAGGAAATCTCTTCTCGCCGGAGCCACTCCACCGCTGGCGCGCTCGGCGGGCACGCCCTACCCGCCAATCGAGTTGAGCTGGGCTGATCTGACGTTCTGGACCCCAATAACGCAAAGACCGCGAAGCAGTTTACCGGCTGCCTTGAACCGCTGGGCGGACTTTGTGGCCTTGGGGTAAAACCCTGCTGCACGTTGGTGGTATCGGACTGGTGGCAAACGCACCGACTCCTCACCGGAGCCACTCCACCTCGGCGAGCACGCCCTACCCGCCCCTCGAGTTGAGCCGGGCTGGTCTGAGGATTTGGACTCCAAGATCGCGATAAAGTCACGGAGAACGTAGCGCCTTGAGCCGGACCTTGTTCTCTGCGACCTCGGTGTCTCCTCCGTGATTTCTGTGACAAAAACTATCCCAGCCTAGCCGACCAAATCATCCCGCCGCGTCGGCCATGGCTTGGGCCTTGAGCGAAATCTCGGCGGACTTGAAGATGTGAGCCTGGGTTATCGCCTTCTCCGTGCCGTTGATCAGATCGAGGATCATCTCGCCAAAGAACGGGAACCCCACCTTGTCGGCACATTCGATCAGCTGGCTGCCATCGTCGTTCACGAGGTAGATGCGGTCGCGCGGATTGTCCGGCTGCTCAGGATCCCAATATTTGCGGATCTCCAAGGTGCCCTTGGTGCCGACCACAAACACCCGTCCGTCGCCCCACACCGGCGAGTTCTCATGCGTGAACCAATCCACCCGGAAATATCCCGAAGCGCCATTACTCATCGTATATGATACTTCGCCGAAATCCTCGAACCCAGGATGATCGCTATTCGCGAAATTAGCCACCCGCGCGAAATTGATTTTCGCATCCGTCGCGCCGGTGAATATGAGTAACTGGTCGCATTGGTGGGAGCCAATATCGGTGATGATACCACCACAACGCGCCTTCTCCCAGAACCAGTCCGGACGACTTTCTTTCGACAAACGATGCGGGGCCAAATTGATCACCTGCACCACCTCCCCGACTGCGCCGCCTTGAATAAGCTGCGTCGCCATGACCGCGGACTCCACGTGTAGGCGCTCACTAAAATACACCATGTAACGCCGACCGGTTGCGGCGACTTTTGCCTTCACCTCTTCCAGCTGGGCCAGGCTGGTGAACGGCGCTTTGTCACTGAAATAGTCCTTGCCCGCTTCGATGACGCGAATGCCGATACCGGCCCGGTCACTCGGGATCGCCGCAGACGCGACCAATTTGATCTCGGGATCAGCGAGGATCGCTTTAAACGAGGCCGCGACCGCTGTGCCCGGGTAGCTTTCCAAGAACTTTGCGACCTTAGCCGGATCAGGATCATAGACGCTTTTTAGCGTGGCGCCGGCCTCGAGCAAGCCGTTCACCTGACCGTAGATGTGCCCGTGATCAAGAAAAGCGGTAGCAAAATTAAATTCTCCCGGACCGACGACCTGAGTCGTAGCAGCCGCTTTCGGGGCGTAATCAAAACCAGTTTTGGAAGCCATGGCGGTTGATCAAAACAGACCAACCCACAAGGACGAGCCGGATTTAAGGAAACGAGGCCGCGCGCAACCCGATCACTTTGAATCGCTCACCGCCAACGCGCGCCAGTGTTTGGGCGAAACCCCAAACTCCTGCTTAAACGCCGACGACAAATGAAAAGCCGAGCTGTAACCCACGCGGTCCGCCAACTCGTCTAATCCCACCGCGCTGGACCCCAGCAGCCGGCGCACCCGGTCCAATCGCAACCTCGCCAAATACCGGTGCGGGGCCATGCCGGTGACCCGCCGAAACTCACGCCGAAAATGGGAATAGGACACGCCCAATTCTCGCGCCAAGACTTCGGGTCGAGGCGCGTTGCGCAGATCCGCCGCGAGACGCCGTTCGGCCTGCTGCACCCAAGCCGAACGCTCCGGATTGGCCCCACCCGGCATCGTCTCATCCAACACCATCGCAAGCGCCTGCAAACCCAAAGCACCACGCTCGGCATCATGCGAGGAAGCGTGCGCGCCCGACAATTTGGCATGCACCTCGCCGAGCACGCGCTCCAGATCTACCGGACGACCGCACGCCGTCACCCGCGCGCCCGGCATCATCAATCCCGTTCCCGTCAATCGCTCCACCACCGGTCCCTCGATCTCGATCCAAAGCTCCTCCCACCCCGTCGCTGGATCCGGGGCGTAGCGGTGCCAACTCTGCGGCGGGAGTACAAACACATCGCCGGGACCGACTATCCTTACAGCGGTATCCCGCGATTCAAACCGACCTCGACCGCTCCGGATCAAAACCAACTGCATGGCACCGAGCACGCGACCTTCCTGCCAAGTGAAACCATGATCTGCCGGGTGACCTTCCGGGGGATACGGCTCACCCGCTTTGACCCGTTGGGCGCCCCCGCCCGTCACGGCGACACCCCAAGCCTGAGTCATCGGAGACGAAAGCAGGTAGCGCGCAAATGCTCCAATATCTTTGATCATTTTCTATATGTAATTGATCAGTCTACCCATTCATTTCAAGGGCGAGATTGCGTAGCTTTAATTTTTTACAAACGCCTGATACGGTTGGCCATTAATCCCGGCCAGTTTCAGTATCCCTTTTCCAACATGAAACTTACCCCTCCCATTCACTGCGCGGCCGTTGATCTCGGTGCCACCTCGGGCCGCATCATGATCGGCACGTGGTCCCAGCAACAACTCACCCTCAAAGAGATCCACCGTTTCTCCAACCAAGTGCGACAGGTGGGAGACCGGGCGTATTGGGATATCCCGGGACTCTGGACGGAGGTGCAACGGGGCCTCGCCCTCGCCGCCGAGAGCCTGCCGGAGGGCGAAAACCTAGCCAGCGTCGGCGTGGATACTTGGGGCGTAGACTATGTCCTCGTCGATGCCGCAGGCCGAGCCGTGTATCCGATCCACGCTTACCGCGATAGCCGCACGCAGGAGGGCCTCGCCGCCCTGCAATCCGACTCGGCAGTGCTCCAAAAAATCTACCGCGCTACCGGCATCCCCGCCGTGTTCTACAACTCTTCGCTACAACTCGCCGAAACCATTAAGAGCCATCCCGCCATCACCTCGACCGCCGCGCGGTGTCTCTTCCTGCCGGATTATTTTAACTTTCTGCTGAGCGGAAAAATGGCGAACGGCCAAGCCATCGCCGGCACCGCGCAGCTCCTCGATGTGAAGCGCGGCTCGTGGTCGCGCAGCACCTTGAAGCATTTCAAAATCCCTCCGCAGTGGTTCACCCCGCCGACGCGCAGCGCGACCAAACTGGGACGCGTGCGCGCCCTACCCGGTCTGAAGAAAACTACCGTAGTCGCCGTGCCGGGCCACGACACCACGTGCGCCTATGATGCGATTCCCGCCGCCGCCGATGGTTCGGATCTCCTGATTAGCTCTGGCACGTGGTCGATCGTGGGTATGGAACACGGCCGCCCCCTCCTGAACCGCGCCGCCGCCGAGGCCCGCGTGGCCAACGACCAGACCGGCCGCGGAGATTTCCGCCCCCTGATCAACGTCATCGGACTTTGGTTGCTAGAAGAGACGTTGAAAGACTTCAAAAGCCGCCCGAAGCGTGCGGCCGAATGGACCAAACTCATCAACGCTGCCCGGGCGCTGCCCGCACCGGCGGCGCTACTCGACGTCACTGATCCCGCCTTCGCCAACCCGCCCTCGATGCGCCAAACCATCGACGCCCAGCTGAAACGTCGGCGCCTCCCGGTCCCCCCGGAGCTCGTCGACTACGTGCGCCTAATCTGCGACTCTCTCGGCCAAGGTCACGCCGACGCCATGAAGACGCTCGCAACCCTCTCCGGCCGCACGTTCCAGCGGATCATCATGGTCGGCGGCGGCTCGCGCAATGCGCTGCTCTGCCAAGCCACGGCCGACGCCGCCGGTCTGCCCGTAGTCTCCTGCCAACTGGAGGGCTCCGCCGTGGGTAATATGGCCAACCAACTCATCGCCCTGCGGGCCGTAAAAAACCTCGCCGAATTCCGCTCCCACCTCGCCGCCCAACTGAAAACCGAAACGTATCACGCAAAAGCGAATTAACAGGTATCAAGTATCAAGAATGCCGATACTAGCGGTCAGTCAAAGGCCTCATTGCCCAACTCTCGTGCTACTCACCTCTCTCCTCACTACCGCGTTCTGTCGGGCGTAAAGCCCGACCCACCCAAACCCGTTGCTTTTCCGATGTGGGTCGGGCTTTACGCCCGACATTCCGATCCTCGCCCCTCCGCTCTCCTCCCGGCTCTTCCTCGTTCTCTTAATCCTACTCATTTTCGTCCCCCTCCCCCCCCTTCCCCGACTCTCCTATTTCCCATGCCCACTGCTAAAAAGATTACCGCCGCCTACAAAGTCGCCCAAGACGCCTACGCCGCCGTCGGCGTGGATTCCGAAAAGGCGATCAAGCGCGCCCTCGCCTTGCCCATCTCCCTGCACTGTTGGCAGGCCGACGATGTGGTCGGACTCGAGCCTCCTCGCCAAGGCCTCGCCGGTGGCGGCATCATGTCGACCGGCGGCTATCCCGGCCGCGCTCGCAACGGCGATGAAATGCGCACCGACCTCAGCAAAGTGCTCTCCCTACTACCGGGCAAACAGCGGCTCAACTTGCATGCGTTTTACGCGGAAACCGAGGGCACGTTTGTTGATCGCGACGCCCTCCAACCTTCGCATTTTATCCACTGGATCAGCTGGGCGCGCCGCGAACGTATTGGGCTCGATTTCAACCCGACCTACTTCGCCCACCCCCTCGCCAATGATGGTTTCACGCTGTCGCACGCCGACAAATCAGTGCGCCAATTCTGGATCGATCACGGCAAGATCAGCCGCCGCATCGCCCAACACTTTTCCGAAAAACTCCGTTCGCCGTGCGTGAACAACCATTGGGTTCCCGACGGAGCAAAAGACGCCCCGGCCGATCGCTTCGCCCCCCGTCATCGCTTGGCCGAGGCCTACGACGCCATCTTCGCCGATGATTCCGTCGACCCCGCTAAATGCGTCGATGCAGTCGAGGGCAAACTGTTCGGCCTCGGCAGCGAGGACTACGTTGTCGGCTCCCAAGAGTTTTACTCCAACTACGCCCTTACGCGCCAAAAAATGCTCTGCCTCGACCTTGGGCATTATCATCCCACCGAGTCTGTGGCAGATAAGGTTTCGGCCCACCTCGAGTTCCACCCAAAGCTCCTCGTGCACACCAGTCGGCCCGTGCGCTGGGACAGCGATCACGTCGTCACGCTCGATGATGCGGTCCGTAACTTCTTCCTCGAAATCGGCCGCGGCAACGCTTGGAACCGCATCAATATCGCCCTCGATTTCTTCGATGCCTCGATCAACCGCATCGCCGCCTACGTCATCGGCACGCGCGCCACGCGCCAAGCCATGCTCTGTGGTTTGCTCGATCCTACCGCCCAGCTCAAAGCCGCCGAAAATGCCGGCCGCGGCCACGAACGCCTCGCGCTCATGGAGCATGCCCGCGCGCTGCCTTGGGGCTCCGTCTGGGACGAACTCTGCCACCGGGATGATGTCCCCGCCGGAGCCGATTGGCTCAAGGACGTCGCGAGTTACGAGAAGACGGTTTTGGCCAAGAGGGACTAATCCTCACCGCCGCTGACGCGATGCTTTTGCCCGAGGATTAAACGCCATGGCTTCATCCCACCACCGGCCCAAATCGACCGCCGTGCCCATGCCTGCTGCCAACACTCAGCCAAACCGCTTCATCGGTCGCCCGGTGAAGTCCATCGGCGCCACGCCGGGGCGATTCAATGCCGCCTCGTAGCCGGCGGGATCCCATCGCACCATCAATCGATCTTGGCTCGCACAAACCGTCATCTTGCCATCGACCATAAAGCAGATTCCGCCCATCTTTTTCTTCTCCTCGCATTCCACTTCGGCTCACCGAAAATATCGACGCACGCGCTCCGCCAGTTCTTCTTCGTAAGCCACCGGCTCCCTTAATTTTCGCAGCGGCTATCTCGCAAATCTCGATTCGCACACCACCATTCTTCCCTAGCTCCTTTTCTACTATGAATACTTCCGATACCGACGTTGTGCTTATTGGCAGCGGCATCATGTCCTCCACGCTGGGAGTGCTGCTCAAACGACTAAATCCGAAACTCCGGATCACCCTCTTCGAAGTCGCCGACACCCTCTCGCCCGAAGCCTCCGACGGCTGGCATAACGCCGGCACCGGTCACGCCGGTATCTGCGAACTCAGCTACACCCCCCACCCTGAACCGGATGGCTCGGTCGACGTGACCAAGGCGATCAATATCTTTCAGGAGTTTGAATCCACGCTCCAATTCTGGGCCCAAGCCGTCGCCGATGGTATTCTGAAAAACCCGACGGATTTCATCAATCCGATCCCGCATCTGAGCTTCGTGCGCACCGCCGAGCAGGTGGATTATCTCCGGGCGCGCCACGCCGGGATGTCGGCGCACCACTTCTTTTCGCCGATGGAGTTTGCGACCGATCCAGCGAAGATCGCGGAATGGGCTCCGCTGCTCACCGAAGGCCGCGATGACGAGCCCATCGCCGCCACGAAAATGAACGGCGGTAGCGATGTGAACTTCGGAGCCGTCGCGCGCCAACTCTGCCAGTGGCTCGATGCCCAAGAGGGCTGTAAGGTGCTATCCGGTCATCGGGTCACCGCCTTAAAACGGCGCGAAGATGGTAAGAGCTGGGACGTAACCGCCAAACGCCGATTCGACGGCCAGTCCTTTACCGGTTCGACGGACTTCATTTTTGTCGGCGCGGGCGGCGGTAGCATCCTGTTGCTGCAAAAAGCGGGTCTGCCCGAAGCCTGGGGACTCGGCGGATTCCCGATCGGCGGCGAATGGTTAGTCTGCGACAATCCCGCGGTCGTCGCGCGCCACGAGGCCAAGGTTTACGGCCAAGCCCTCGGCGCAGCTCCGACCATGGCGGTGCCCCATCTCGACACGCGCGTAATCGACGGTCGCAAGAGCCTGTTGTTCGGCCCCTACGCGGGGTGGACGACCAAATACCTGCATCGCCACGGCAGCTATCTCGACCTGCCTAAGTCCATCAAAGTGCACAATCTTGCGACCTTGCTAAAGATCGGCGTGAGCAATCTCGATCTCATCAGCTACCTCGTCCAACAAGGCACCCAAAGCATGGATGATCGCCTCGAAGTGCTGCGCGAATTCTACCCGGACGCGCAGGCGACTGACTGGCGATTGATTGAGGCCGGGATCCGCGTGCAAGCGATCAAGCAAACCGACGGCGAGGCCGGCATCGTGCACTACGGCACGGAAGTCCTCACCAGTGCCGACCGCAGTGTATCCGCGCTGCTGGGCGCGTCTCCGGGCGCATCGACATCCGTGCACATCGTGACCGAAGTCATCCGCAAAAGCTTCCCCGATTTGCTCGCCGGAGCCGAAGGCACGGCGCGCATGCGGGAGATTATCCCAACGTTCGATATGGATCTCAAAGCGACCGATGCCGCGGATACTTTCCGCAAACTCGCCCAACCCGCCCGCGAGCGGTTGGGGCTCGCCCTGGACTAGGGCGGCCGAAAAGCAGAAACCGGGGTCAGCCTTGTCCGCCGAAGTCCCGCCTGGCGCGACGAAGGAGGACGAGACCGGTGCGGTGGAGTGCGTTTCAAGCCGACCGGGAGGTCGGCGTTCCCGGCTACCGCGATTATACCTGGTCGGAGCGACGCTTGGCGCTGATCTTTGGGCTCGGATTCGAGATTTTTTCTCCGCCGATATCCAATTCATTGATTCGCTGGAGGCTCAAATGCTCTGGGCCCTCGGCGGAGGCCATTAAAGTCCATCTCTCATAAAATCCCTCACCCTCCGTATCTCTCTCATGCGCTTCACCCGTCTTCTGCCCGGCCTCCTGCTCTTCCCTTGGCGATACTCGCCGGATACCTAACGCATTCGGTTCTCGTCGAATCGACCGACTCAGCCGGCTCAGTTGACTCGAACGCGAAGCTCACGGGCACGATCACCTACCGCGAGCGCACGCTGCTGCCGCCGGACGCAGAGATCAGCGTGACGCTAGCAGACGTGTCATTGCCGGACGTCGCCGCCCGGCAGATCGCCCGCGTTTCATTTCCGGCGGCAGGTGCTTCGCCTTACCCGTTCGAGTTGCCCTATAATCCCGACGCTATCGTCGAGCGGAATCGCTACGGACTCAGGGTGCGGATCGAGCGCGCCGGCCAGCTGTTGTTCATCAACGATACGCCCATCGACCCGTTCGCCGCCGCGCCCGGGACGGCCATTGATGTCGTCGTGAAACGCACCGGCGGCGGTGGCCCCAACGTTCGGAATCCAGCCGAGATGCCCGACGCCAACTTGACGGAGAACTATGGGAAGGCCCTCCGCGTTGACGGCACCACCACCAGCGTATTCGAAGGGCAACGCGAGATTCACCTCGTCCTCCAAGCCGATGGTCTCGCGCGGGGAAACTCCGGGTGCAACCCCTTCCGCGGCGGTTACGAAGCCTCCGGCAACACCCTTGAATTCGGCGGTCTAGCCTCGACCCGCATGGCCTGCAGGCAGGGCATGGCACAAGAGCAGCAATTCCTGCGAGCGCTCGGCGCGACCACTGAATTTCGCATCACCGGCGACACCCTCACGCTCACCGACGCGACCGGAGCGGCCCGCGTTTATTTTGAGGCGATCTATCTGCGCTGAAAACCGCCCCGCTCAGGGCGGCTAAACTTCGCCTAGGTAGTCGCGGATATCTGGGATGATTTTTTTGCGACCGCCGCCTAGGTGTCGGGTGAGATACTCGTCTTCTTCTTGCTCCTCATCTTGTTCGGTCGCGCCCACGTCATCTTCGTCGATCATTATCGTATCCGGGTCGGACACGTAGGATTTCCAATCGTCTTCGTCTTCCTCGTCGAACCAGTGCGACCAACGGCGGGCTTGGAGATCGAGCACCAACGCCGGGTTCTTCACTCGCCCCTTTTTGACTAGGTCCACCAAGCAGGGCAGGTGACGTTTTCCAAAACTGAGTTGATAGTCGGACATCCACTTATTCTCCACCCCGTCCCGTTGGTTTAATAGCACAATATCCGTGAAATGGATACACGCATTATACCAATGCAGGAGCGGTGGATTCGCGTGCAACAGCCGACAGTGCACCACGCAGATTACCCGCGCGAGCTCCACGCCGACGCCTGCTATCCAGGTCTTAAACGCCTCGACTTGATCGACCGGATTTCCTCGGCCGTCGGCGATGAAAAATCCTACCCGGGCCGTCGCCGGCCAGGCCGATTCGATCTCGCCATCGTCATTCCATCGCCACGTCGTTTCGTCAGTGCCGCCCTCACTTTCGGCCGTCAAGACCACCGGGGTATCAGCGGCATCCAAGCCGCTGGCGATGAGATCGGCCACCACTTCGCGGCGACCCGAGCCAATCGCGCCCAGCACCAAATAGACTAGGGGTTTCTCGTCACTCATACGCGGAAGGTGGAAGTCTGGGCGTGGTGCCGCATGGCATGATCCACCAGCACGAGTGCCGCCATCGCTTCGACAATAGGCACGGCGCGCGGGACGACACACGGGTCGTGTCGGCCGCGACCCATCAATTCGGTTTCCGCGCCGGTGGTGTCGACGGTTGCTTGGGACTGCAAAATCGTGGCGGTCGGTTTGAACGCCACGCGAAATACCAATTCCTCGCCATTGGAAATACCGCCCTGCACGCCGCCGGATCGATTCGAGCTAGTCCGCACGTTGCCATCTCGGCTTTCAAACAAATCGTTGTGCTCACTGCCTTTTTGGAGCGTGCCGCCAAAACCGCTGCCGACTTCGAACCCTTTGGTCGCGGGCAGCGAAAGCATCGCTTTGGCCAGGTCTGCCTCCAGCCGATCAAAGACGGGTTCGCCCCAGCCGACGGGCAGACCTTGCACGCGGCACTCGACCACCCCGCCCACGGAGTCACCGGCGGAGCGCACGGCTTTGATGCGTTCGATCATCGCCGCCGCAGTGGCGGGATGCGGACAGCGCACGGGCGTCGCTTCGATGGCTTCGAGCGTTGGAAATTCCCGCAAGGCGTCGGCTGGCATCGCGATGTCGTGCACCCGGGTGATGAATGCGCGCACTTGAATCTGACCGAGCAATTTTTTGGCGAGCGCTCCGGCGGCGACCCGCCCGATGGTCTCGCGAGCAGAGCTGCGGCCGCCGCCGCGATGATCGCGGATGCCGAACTTGGTTGCGTAGGTAAAATCAGCGTGAGAGGGGCGGAACTTGTCCTTCATCTCGTCGTAGGCTCCCGGGCGCTGGTCGGCGTTGCGCACAAGAAGCGAAATCGGGGCACCGGTGGTGCGGCCTTCAAATATGCCGGCTAAGATTTCGACCTTATCGGATTCCTTACGCGGGGTCACGATATCGCTCTGGCCGGGGCGACGGCGATCCAGCTCAGCTTGGATTTCGGCCGCCGAAATTTCGAGGCGCGGAGGACATCCGTCGATCACGACCCCCACGGCGGGACCATGGCTTTCGCCCCAGGTGGTGATTTGAAACAGTTTGCCGAAAGTGTTGGGCATGATGGCAGACGGTTAGAGGAGCAAAGTTGCCCCGCAAGTGCCAAAACAACGCAACTTCGTCGGCGTTTGGGCGTCAGTAGTGAAAACCCGTCCCATATCGCGATTTACATAGAGTTCTCGTTCCACTTGTTTTTCCCTTCGTGGTGGCTTTCCGCCCTCTCCCCATTTTCGATTATTCCATGCGTTTCACCGCCCCGATCATCCGCTTAACCAGCTTTGCCCTGCTGCTATGGGGAGGACCCTTGACCGCCCAAGACCCGGCTCCAACCCAAACCAACGCCGCGATCTCACCCAGTCTTGTCCCGATCTCGGAAGGCGTTTGGGAGGATGGCATCAACATCCCCCAAGGCCCGATCGATGGTGCGTTTGGATTGATTGAAATCCTGACCGGACGAGAGGTGCTGAGCTCCCCGCAGATTCAGCCCAGCACGTTGTTCTCGTTGGTGATCGAGCAACCGCTGACCTACACCGAGGCGCTGATGGCGATTGAGACCACGCTTTCGCTCAACGGTATCGCGGTGACTCCGCTGGGCAGTCGCTTCGTCAAGGCGGTGCCGATCGGCTCGGCGCGGATCGAGTCACCCGATCTGATTGAAGGCTCTACGCTCAATCTGGCCCCGAGCGGGCGGATCGCGACCAAGCTGTTCATTTTGGAATTTGTGCAGGTCGGTCAATTTGGCGGCAAAATCGCCTCTTTGCTGAATCCCCAACTCGGCGGCGCGATGCCGTTCGAACAGGCCAACGCCCTGCTGGTCACCGACAGCATCAGCACCCTGCAACGGATCGAACTCCTCGTCCGCGAACTCGACCAACCCAACATTTCGTCGCTCGATCCCAAATTCTATCCGCTGGTTTACGCCAAGGCCTCCGACCTCGCCAATCAGATGCGCAACATCCTGCAGGGCCCCGCCGCCCAGCAACTCGGCACCGCCACGTCGTTCAACTCCGATGATCGCACCAACCAGATCATCGTCATTTCCGACCGCCGCCTGCACCCCTTTTTCGACAAACTGATTGCTCGTCTCGATGTCCGCTCTGATCCCAATACCCGCAACGATATCATCTATTTGAAGCATGCCGATGCCACGGAGGTGGCGTCCTTGGTGAGCAATTTGGTTTCGGGCCAGAATCAAGCGACCTCCCGCTCCGAGTCTGCCCGACGCCCCAACAATCAAGGCGCCGCGACTGTCGCGCCCGCCGTCCTCACCCCGGCCGCCCAAAACGCCGCCGTCGCGATCGGCGCCAATTCCAGCGAGTTCAGCCAGCTCGTCACCGTTCTCCCCGACGAACGCAGCAATGCGGTGGTCGTGAGCGGCACGGTGGAAGACATCCGCCTCATCCGGGAGTTGATCGACAAAATCGACGTCCTCCTCGCTCAGGTCCGCATCGAAGTCGTGATTGCCGAGGTCACCCTTACCGATGCCGCTAGCACCGGCATCAGCGAATTAGGTCTGTTGGTCCAGAATGGAAAACTGGTGGGCTTCAACGGTGGTGGTCCCGGCATAGGGTTAACGGGAACAGGCTTCGAAGTGGCAGGCGGCGGCGTTGAAGACTTCGCCTCCCAAAACTTCGCAACTTTCGCCGACAATAATTTAACCGGCGTCATTAGTCTCGGCACCACTCCGCGGAAAAACAAAGCGGAGTTCTTGCAGGTGCCCGCCATCGTTACCACCCACAACAAGGAAGCTGAGTTTTTCGTGGGTCAGGACATTCCCGTGCTGGGTAGCTTCATTCCTGATGCGGGGGTAAACTCCAACGGAGCGACCGCGTTTCGCACGACCGTTAATAACCGCCAAGTTGGTATTCGTCTCCTGGTGAAACCGCTGATTGGCAGCAACGGCTCCGTGCAGCTTGAAATCGAACAGATCGTGGAGGACGTGATCGGCAACACCACGATCGACGGGAACTCGCAGCCCATCGTCGGCCAGCGGGAAATGAAATCATTCATCAGCGTGCAAGACGGTGAGATCATTGTCATGGGTGGCCTCCAGCGCGGCAACAACCGCCAAGAAACTAATCGCCTCGGCCCCTTGCCGTGGATCGGCGATTTGCTGGGCTTGCGGAGCCGCAGCAACATAAAAACCGATCTTATCTTTTTCCTCCGTCCGACTATTCTTTCGACCGCGGCGGTCGACAACGAATCTGCCTTGAACCGGGTAAAGCAGATGCCCAATGCGGATCAGGTGAAACGCGCGTTGAACAACGAACCGTTGGACGACCCGAAACCCAATTTCTTCCAATAATCGCTCGACCTATGGCGCTGCTTGCTACCGACCCTCTGCCGGAACGCCTGGCGGCCGCGCTCTCCGAGGAGCAACAACTCACCGTCCTCGAAGCCGAGCGGCATGAGCGGGTCGCGGCCGTGGCAATCGCCCTCGAACGCAGCGAGAACGACGTGTTGCACGAGATTGCCGAGGCCGCCCACATCCACCTCGCTTCCGACCTACGAGCCGATCACCAATCGTTGCGCCTCCTGCCCGCCCGCTTAGTTCACGAGTATCAAGTTTTACCCATCGCGATAGCGGAGGGTTCCCCCGCCGCAACGGCCGAAGAGGATGCTGCCGAAATCGGGGAGCCGGGTCCCGACACGCCACTCCATCTCGCGACAGCTTGGCTGCCCGATGACGTCATGTCCGATTGGATACGCACGTTTACCCCGCGCCCCGTGGTCTGGCATCTCGCCGTCGCCGAGCGGGTGCACCAGCTCATCGTGGAGCACTTTGGCGTCGGCGCTGCTTCCCTCGATGATGGCGACGATGACTACCTCGCCCCCGAAGCCGATGACACCAATGGCGAGATCGTCGATGAGGATGCCGCCGTGGTCCGCTTCGTCACCGAGGTGATCTCGCAAGCCATCACCGATGAAGCGACGGACATTCATTTTGAGCCGCAGGAAGGTCAGCTGCGCATTCGATATCGCGTCGATGGTCTACTGGTCCCCGTGCCCGTCCCCGAGAACCTCCTGCGTTATCAGGACGCCATCATCTCCCGGGTTAAGATCATGGCCAAGTTGAACATCTCGGAGAAGCGCTTACCCCAAGATGGCCGGATTAACTTTAAGGCCAGCGGCATCAACCTCGATATCCGCGTTTCGACCTTCCCCACCATTTACGCCGAGTCCATTTCGCTGCGCCTACTCAATCAGAAGAAACAGGCGTTCTCGATGGAGAAACTCGGGATGAGCGCCAAGGAGCAGGACATCATCACGGAGGTCCTGAACTACCCGCACGGTATCATCCTCGTGACGGGCCCCACCGGCTCCGGTAAGTCGACCTCGCTCAACGCGTTTTTGCGCAAGATCAACTCCACTGACCTGCGCATCATCACGATCGAAGATCCGATCGAGTATGAAATCGAAGGAGTCAACCAACTGCAGGTCCGCTCGGAAATCGGGCTCACCTTCGCCAGCGCCCTACGCCATGTGCTCCGGCAAGATCCCGACGTCATTATGGTCGGCGAGATCCGTGACCGCGAAACTGCCGATATCGCCATCCGCGCCTCCCTCACGGGCCACTTGGTGTTCTCGACGATTCACACCAACGACGCCCCTGGTGCTATCACGCGTTTGGTCGACATGGGCATCGAACCCTTCCTCGTCGCCTCATCCATCGAACTGGTGATCGCCCAGCGACTGGTGCGTCGACTCTGCCCCGCTTGCTCGAAGAGTGAAGACATCAATCCGATGAAATTGCGCGAGCACATGCTCGTGCTCGGACTCGATCCCGATAACCCCGAGAACCAAGCCACCGCCCTCAAAGTCCCCTGCGGTTGTGATCGGTGCCGCGGCACGGGCTACCGGGGCCGAATCGGTATCTTCGAAATTTTCCGGCTCAACGAACAGCTGCATGAACTCGTGTTAAAACGGGAGTCCACCCGCACCCTCGGCCAAGTCGCTCGCAAAAACGGCATGCGCACGCTCGGCCAATCAGGTTGGGAAAAAATTGCCGCCGGCTACACGACCATGGAAGAAGTGCTGCGGGTCGTCACGGTCACCGAATCCTGATGCCGCGATTTGCCTACACCGCCAAAGACCGCAGCGGACAGGCCGTCTCCGACGAACTGGACGCCGACTCGCGGAAGGAAGCCCTCCGCCGACTCCAAGCCCGGGGACTGAAGCCCTTGAAACTCGCCGAGCGCGCCGCCAGCGCCAAACCCCGGGCCAACAAAGCCAAGGTGAAAGCCTCGTCGGCCGGAGCCGCCCAAAAGGCCAGCCACCAGCTGAGCGTTTCTGGGGCCAAGAGTAAGGTCAAATTCACCCGCGCGCATCGGCTTCCTTTTCTCCAATCCCTCTACGATCTCACCTCCAGCGGACTATCGGCGGGCGAAGCCATTCGCTTGCTGGCAAACCGGATCAAGGACCCTGCCTTGAAAGGACTGAGCCAAGCTATCTGGGATCGACTCAGCGAAGGCGATACCCTCTCCCACGCGCTACAGGACTTCCCGATCGTGTTCGACGAGTCCTCCGTGAGCCTGCTCCAAGCGGGTGAGGCGACGGGTAATCTCAACGATACTCTCGCGCGCCTGATCGAGCACCTCACCGAACAGCGCGAACTCCGTCGCCAGCTGGCCAATGCCCTCGCCTATCCGCTCTTCATGACGGTGGTCGCCGGTGGCGTGATCCTGTTCTTCCTGTTCTTCCTCCTGCCGCGCTTGCAGACCCTGTTGGACGCCTTGGGTGGCGAGTTGCCGTGGTCGACTCAACTGCTCGTCACCACCTCCGACTTCGCGCTCAAATACGGCGTGCTGGTGATTGCTGGCGCGGTGGTGGCGGGAATTAGTTTTTGGCGTTGGCGCCTGAGCGTAGCCGGCCGGTGGATCACCGATCAGTGGAGCCTACGTATTCCGATGCTGAATACGTTTGTGCAAAGCCAGACGGTACTGTCGTTCAGCCAGACGCTGTCCGTCCTGTTAGAGAATGGTATCACCACGATAGACGCGTTGCGGATGACGGAAAAACAGATTGGCAACCGCGTGCATCGCGCTGCGTTCGATACGGCCACGGACCGCATCATGGAAGGCGAGGCCCTTTCGCAAGCGCTGCCTGATACGGCGTGTTTCCCCGACCTGGTGCTCGATCAGCTCTCGGTCGGCGAGAATACCGGCAACGTGGTGCCCTCCCTCAAGAAAATCGCCGTAACCTACCGGCGAGCCGTTTCGGACCAGCTGAACACCTTCACCAAGGTAATCGCGAGCGGGGTGCTATTGAGCGTTTTTATGTTCGTCGGTTTCATCGCCTTCGCAATGGTCAGCGCCATCTTCACGCTCAGCAGCAGCTTCAGTATGTGAGATAGAAGGGGCGGGGGCGGTCAGAAGCCATCCCACCGTCCGGCACTCTGCCCTGTAGCCGGGGTCGCTGACCCGGAATCCTGCCCCACCGCCCACTGGATTGGGCTTCCTGCCGGACCCCAACCCAGCATCCCACGAGCTGACCGAATCCAAACTCGCTCCGCCGCTCCGGGGTCAGCGACCCCGGCTACAACCCATCCCTCGACGGCCTGTACGCTGCACTGTAGCCGGGGTCGCTGACCCCGGAATCCGGCCACACCGCATCCGTCTCGTTCTCGGTCTCA
>Ga0075118_10000242_pt1 | contig 55567 bp, 65 predicted proteins | sample AntAceMetag02UKE_FD_69794 | JGI IMG/M metagenome (GOLD analysis project Ga0075118, IMG submission 69794) | Saline lake microbial communities from Ace Lake, Antarctica - Antarctic Ace Lake Metagenome 02UKE | ecosystem: Environmental > Aquatic > Non-marine Saline and Alkaline > Saline | place...
AAAAAAGCCGAAACCCTTCTTAGAGTTTCGGCTTTTTTATTTCAGACCCTAATACTATCACGGCATCTGATACACCATCGCATTAATATGCATCCCAGCTCCTACAGAGGCGAAAATGATATTGTCGCCTGAATTTAATTCGTGACCTTCTAATTTTCCTTTCAAAATCAGATCCAACATAGTCGGTATTGTTGCCACTGAACTATTGCCAAGGGTTTGAATAGTCATTGGCATTAGTTTTTTAGAATCACCCATGGTATCATACAACTTAAACAGTTTATGAAGAATTGCTTCATCCATTTTTTCATTCGCCTGATGGATTAAGATTTTATTAATATCTTTTAATTCTAGCCCAGCTCCTTCGATAGCACACTTCATAGCCTCGGCTACATTTGTTAAGGCATACTCGTAAATTTTACGCCCTTTCATTTTGATGTAGCTGCCGCCATGATCATTCAATTCACTATTGTTGGACGGCCCCATGGCTAAATAGCAAAGCTCCTCATTAGCGTCTGTTCTTGAACATTGGGCTACATAGCCCCCTTTTGAATTATTGGATGCCGAAAATATTGTCGCACCAGCACCATCCGAAAAGATCATTGAATCACGATCATGGGGATCGACTGTCTGACTTAAGGCCTCTCCCCCTATTACCATTACATGCTTGGCATCGCCACACCTAATCATTTGAGTAGCTTGGATAGCACCTTGCACCCAACCTGGGCACCCAAAAATAATATCATAACAAGTAGTAGAGGCTTTAGTAATGCCTAGTTGCCCCTTCACCCTAGCAGCAAGACTCGGCATCATATCGATGCGATTTGTGTCCTTTTGCATATCACCAAAATTATGGGCGAAGATGATATAATCTAAATCTTCAGCGCTAATGTTACTATCAGCAATGGCATTTTTAGCAGCAATAGCCCCTAGGTCAGAAGCTTTTTGACCTGGTTCGGCATAGCGCCTCTCTTTAATACCTGTGATCTTCTCGAATTTTCGAATGATCACATCATTTGGATCTGGAAATCGCTCCCCATTTTCTTGGAAAAACTCGGCTTCTAAAAAGTCCTCATTTTTTACTATGCGTGTTGGAATGCAACTTCCCACCCCACTTATTATCACACTTGGCATACCCATTATTAATGCTTTTTCACCGCATCCCAACAAGCTTCGGCAGCTTGTTCAATACGCGCTTCTGTTAAAGTTTGATTATGGTCTATATGTAGTTTAGACAGCGATACAATTGGGCCATACAATAGAGAAACTATCGTATAGAGCGGCAAATCTTTCATCTCACCCGCCCGTTTTGATTCAATAAAGAAAGACATGATTGGTGCCAGAATAATGAAACTTTCCTCCCGAGTTACATTGCTCATAAATGGCGCATATCGATACTGCTCTACAAACTGAAATGCTTTGGGATGAGCAATACAATAATTAATTAAGTTCATCCAAAGGTGCTTAAACCGCTCCTTGTAAGAACCTTCTTCTCTATATCCATCGAGCATCGCTTTGATTACTCGTTTTTTGATGGATGTAAAAAGCTCATTAATCAGCTGCTCTTTATTTTCAAAGTAGCGATAAATTGTACCTGCCCCAACACCTGCTCGCTGAGCAATCATAGAGATTGGAGTACCATGAAATCCATGCTCACAAAGTAAGTCTAGCGTAGCCTCCATAATGGCTACTTTCTTATCAATAGTCTTATTTTCAATCATATTATGTACGGAATGAACGTTCATTCCGCAACAAAGTAAAAGACATTTTAACTCCCTTTCAAGAAATTTCAACTGTTTTTAAACCAAGCGAGTATTGACGATTCTTTTGGCTGGCGAAGAGTTTTCGCCTATTTTTGTCTACTCTTTGAAAAATACTGGAGGATAACACTATCATATGTCTTGGTTTGAGAGAAAAATAAAAGGAATTACTACCCCTACCGATCAGAAGAAAGACGCTCCTGATGGCTTATGGTTCAAAACCCCTGGTGGTACCATTGTACATACCCGAGAATTGAAAAATAATGCATACGTGAGCCCAGAAGATGGTTTCCATGTGCGGATAGGTTCTAAGGAGTATTTCGAAATACTCTTTGACGATAACAAGTTCACGGAATTAGATGCCGATATGACTTCAGGAGATCCGTTGAAGTTCGTTGATAGCAAGCCTTATCCTAAAAGAATCGTTGCTACACAGGCCAAGACCAACCTCAAAGACGCTGCAAGAACTGCACATGGCAAAATGAATGGGCTTGACTTAGTCATTTGCTGCATGGACTTCGCCTTCATTGGTGGATCAATGGGATCGGTAGTAGGAGAAAAAATTGCAAGAGGCATTGACTTCTCCCTAAAACACAAAATTCCTTTCTTGATGATTTCTAAGTCAGGCGGTGCGCGTATGATGGAAGCTGGCTATTCTTTAATGCAGATGGCCAAGACTTCTGCCAAACTTGCCTTACTTTCTGAAGCTCGCATCCCTTACATCTCACTCCTGACCGATCCAACTACTGGTGGTGTTACTGCATCTTATGCAATGTTAGGAGACTTTAATATTGCCGAACCAGGCGCGCTGATTGGCTTTGCTGGACCTCGAATTATTAGAGATACAGTGGGTAAAGATCTACCTAAGGGTTTCCAAAGCTCCGAATTTGTTTTAGATCATGGCTTCCTTGATTTCATCGTGGATAGGCGTGACCTGAAGAAGCAACTGACGACTGTTTTAAGAATGCTTCAATAAGCACTGAATCACTTTTATCAAATTATTTTTTGAAACTTCATTTCATGCTGCTACGTTTGCAGCATCAAGTCATTCTTTTCCGACACATCGGAAATGATTCGATTTATAAAGAAGCGTGGAGAGACTGGCTCTTTGAAGCGCTAGCAACCATTCCGAAAGCCTTCGGAAAAGGTGCTAAATCCAGATCCCAAAGGATATCGAGTGATATTCGGGAGAATATAAATTGGTAATTATGCGTAATCCATCTATTCTAATTTCATTGCATTTAATGCGTTCAGTAAAACTGACGTGCTGCAATATCGTGTGTTCGATTAGGAAAGTACTTTCTTAATCCGTCAACTCATTTTCCCACTTTTAAAGTACGTCTATGTTGAAAAACACCAAGAAAGCCCATTCAGGGACGAATTCATTTGAGCAGCCACAAGCTAAATACCTCTTTCACAAAGCTCCGTTTTTTCTGGAAAACGGCACTGAATTGCCCGAGCTAAGAATCGTCTATCACACCTTTGGGCGATTAAATAAAGACCATAGCAATGTAGTTTGGGTATTTCATGCGCTGACAGCTAATTCCAACCCCTTAGAATGGTGGCCAGGGCTCGTTGGCGAAAACCACCTGATCAATCCAGAGGAGCATTTCATTGTTTGTGCCAACATCCTAGGTTCTTGCTATGGAAGTACTGGCCCAAAAGACTTTAATATTCGCAATGGAGAAAGATACCTGAGAAATTTTCCAAATCTCACTATCCGTGATATGATTCAAGCGCACCGTCTATTGCAAAAACATTTAGGCATTGAGCGCATTTACCTCGGTATCGGTGGGTCTATGGGAGGGCAGCAAGCATTAGAATGGGCGACTGAAGATCCTGACTTGTTTGAAAACCTAGCACTCATTGCCACGTCAGCCAAGAGCTCACCTTGGGGAATAGCGATTCGCTCTGCACAGCGAATGGCGATTGAAGCCGACCCTTCCTTCTACTCATCATCTCCTAAAGGCGGTTGGAAAGGGTTAGAAGCAGCGAGAGCCATGGCCATGATTTCTTATCGAAACCACATCAGCTTCAATGAAGCACAACAAGACCCGGAAGGTCAATTAGATGATTTTAGTGCCGATAGTTATCAGCGCTATCAAGGAGAAAAACTTGGCAAGCGTTTCGATGCCAGAACTTATTACACTTTGAACAAAGCCATGGACACCCATGATGTAGGAAGAAATCGAAATGGTGTAGAAAAAGCCCTCCAATTGATTCGCGCCAAAGTTCAGGTCATAGGAATTCAAGGAGACTTATTATTCACCGAAGACGAGCAACGTCAAATGGCTGAGCATATTCCGAACGCCAAGCTCGATTTCGTGGCTTCTACATACGGTCACGATGGCTTCTTATTAGAAGCACGAAGTATTAGCAACATCCTTCAACACTTTTTAAACAAACACACATGAAAAACATCAAAATAGGACTCTTTGGCTTTGGCTGTGTAGGCCAAGGCCTTTACGAAACACTCAACAACTCCAAGAATTTTTCTGGAGAGATCAAGAAGATCTGTATTAAAAACCCAGACAAGGCCAGAAGGCTCGAACCAAAACTATTTACAACGCAAGCAGTCTCATTATTGAATGATCCTGAAATCGATGTGATTGTCGAACTGATAGATGATGCAGACGCTGCTCTCGAAATAGTGACCAAAGCCTTAAAAAACGGGAAATCAGTCGTGTCTGCTAATAAGAAAATGGTGGCAGAACACCTTTCAGAATTGGTAGCACTTCAAGCCAGCACTGGTCAAGCATTACTCTATGAAGGTGCTGTATGCGGTAGTATTCCGATCATTAGAACCTTAGAAGAATATTTTGGCCATGAACCCCTTAATGAAATCAAGGGAATCTTCAATGGGTCTACTAATTATATTTTAACGAAAGTATTTGAAGAAAACCTAAGTTATGGGGCTGCTTTACTTCAAGCACAAGCATTGGGTTTTGCCGAGTCAGACCCAACCCTGGACGTGAAAGGTTTCGATGCAAAATATAAATTAAGCATTCTCTTAACACATGCCTTCGGCATACACGTAGCGCCAAACCGAATTGTCAACCTAGGCATCGACCATTTGAAAACTTCTGATTTGGAGTATGCGAGAGAAAAGCGGTTAAGCATAAAACTGATCGCCCAGGCTAAACGTATTGAAGACACAGTTTATGCTTTTGTAATGCCTCAGTTTATCAAGTCCGACCATAACCTTACTTCCGTAAAGAATGAATTCAATGCCGTTATTATCAATGGTGAGTTCTGCGATGATCAATTATTTATTGGAAAAGGGGCCGGTAGTTTACCAACAGGTGCCGCAGTATTATCTGATATATCAGCTCTGAGTTATAATTATCGCTATGAATACAAGAAGCATTATAATCTAGGAAAGCTTCCTTTTAGCAATGAATCCCTTCTCGAGGTTTATGTGAGCTTCGAGAATCCGCATGAGATTAATCTGGAAGATTTTGAGAGCATTCAGCACAAATATTTCAGCTTTGATCACAGTTATGTGATAGGAAAAATGTGCATTAACAACCTTTTAGATAAAAAATGGCTGAACAATCCTAAAAACAATATTGTTCTATGCGCAAACGGCACAGAAAACATCCTAGGAAGTCTCTGTGTCAAAGGACTAAATGCAGAAATCGAGGAGTTGAAAAGAGGGCAGCAATTGCTACAAAAAATTATCGTTTAATGATGATTTCGGCTTTGTATCTTTTTTCTAAATCACCTACTGATTTAAGCTTTTAGTGAATATATTTGTACCCCTGACAAATAGGTCAGTTAGATTCAAATTATTGATTTAAAATCGATTAATAGATGTCATCTATCATTATTACATCCATCGTTGCGTTCTCAGCAGTCATCTTGTTATTAGTGTTGATATTGCTATACGCACAATCAAAATTAGTTCAGTCCGGAGATGTCAAAATCATCGTTAACGGAGATGAAGCTAATCCAATCGTGGCAGCAGCAGGTTCTACCTTGTTGAACACGCTGTCTGGAAAGAAAATATTCTTACCATCCGCTTGTGGTGGTGGCGGTACTTGCGCCATGTGTAAGTGTACAATCAACGAAGGTGGAGGAGATGTTCTTCCTACTGAAGTGGGTCACCTGAGCCGTGCAGAGCAAAAAGAAGGCGTACGCCTTACTTGCCAAGTAAAAGTAAAGAATGACATGCGTATCCACATTCCGGAAGAAATCTTCGGTATCAAGAAGTGGGAATGTGAAGTAGTTTCTAACTACAACGTAGCATCGTTTATTAAAGAATTTGTAGTAAGACTTCCTGAAGGTGAAACTTTAGATTTCGAAGCAGGTGGATATATCCAAGTGGATGTACCACCAGTGGTTTGTGATTTCAAAGACATGAACATTGAGCCGCTTCCAGACGATCCTGCTGGACCGGACAAATTCAAAGAGGATTGGGATAAATTCAGCCTTTGGGATTTACAAATGGTGAATAAGGAAGAAATCTTTCGTGCTTACTCAATGGCTAATCACCCAGCCGAAGGAAACATTGTAATATTGAATATTCGTATTGCAACTCCACCTTGGGACAGGGCAAACAACAAATGGATGGATGTTAATCCTGGTATTTGTTCCTCTTATGTATTTACAAGAAAACCAGGTGATAAAGTAACTATCTCAGGTCCTTATGGTGAATTCTTCATCAAGCCGACTGAGGAAGAAATGCTATACATTGGTGGTGGTGCTGGAATGGCGCCTATGCGGTCTCACCTATTCCACTTATTCCATACATTAAAGACAGGAAGAAAAGTTTCTTACTGGTATGGTGGACGATCTAAGAGAGAGCTTTTCTACCTAGAAGACTTCAGACAGATAGAAAGAGAGTTTCCAAACTTCAAATTCCACCTTGTGCTTTCTGAGCCAGTACCAGAAGATAATTGGGTTGAGAAGAAGAAAATGGAAGATGAAGGAGACGGTTTCGTAGGTTTTGTACACCAAGCTGTTATCGACCATTACCTGAGCAAGCATGACGCGCCAGAAGAAATCGAATTCTATTTCTGTGGCCCTCCAATGATGAATGCTGCAGTGCTAAAGATGTGTGAAGATTGGGGAGTGCCTGACGAGAATGTCGCGTTTGACGACTTTGGAGGTTAATCCATCCTAATTAGAAAATTCAAAGCCCTGACACATGTTGGGGCTTTTTTTTATATCTAGGCTTAGTTATTTAGATCACAGGAATTATTAATCCTGTACCGAATTAATGTCCTAGCATTGAAAAGTATCTATGAGATAGTTCTTTCCCTGAGGATACGAAGGGTCTAGTGTTTAATATGTTGTAATTATTTAAGGCTTAGAATAAAATCATTTGAGCCTGACCACATCCCAATTATGACCCAATTGAGTGACCTTAATCAAAGAAATAACTTCTTAAGCTTTCAAAAGAGCCCACTCATTTATGGAATTGAATGATCTCTTGTCAAATACAGATAAACTCCAGCGATTAAGACTATTAGTAAGACTACTAACTTTTGAGCTATTTTACTCTTAAAATCCATCCGATACTCTTCTGAAAAGAAGTAAGCTAATGTCATAAAGAGCACACCACCAGCCAAAAATATCAGCTGAACAGTAATATCTCTACTAATCAAAACTCCCACCAAAAACAGTACTTGAACAGTCTGCAATAATCGCAGTCTAGAGCCAAAAAGATACTGTGCGTTAGTGTATTTAGTCATAATACTAATTTATTCAAATTATCACATCTAATCAAATAGCACTAAACCTTCACCTAAATCCAGATAGTAAAAGTCTACATTGCTCTATACTGCCTATCAATAATTACCTTGACAAAGGTTCTTTCTCACTGACGAGAAAATCCTATCTTTATTTAAGCATTTATCAGTCCTTATGAACCTCAAGCTTTTTTTCACTCCCCTATCAACTGATTACGATTTACCTGCAAATGCCTTCGGCCAAAGCATTAAACATTTGCAAGACGAAGACTTCGATATTTCCAAAATGGATATGGCCATTATTGGCATAAACTCCAGAGGTGAAGCTGATCTGATTCGAGCGAAACTCTTTGCCCTAAAGCGTAGTGCGGCAGCGTATCGAATGGCTGATTTGGGAAATATCCAAGTTGGAAGCGATGAGGAGCAGACACAAGCTAGAATACGTGAAATCTGTGAATTCTTAATCAGTCAACGTGTAATACCGATCCTTGTCGGAGGAAATCAAGACTTAGCGCTTGGGCAATTTAAAGCTTACGAGACTGCCAATAAGTTAATCTCGGTAGCCAATGTAGATGCATTTATGGACATGGAAGAAGAGGCAGCGTCTTCTGCCAACTTCTTGAATACGCTACTATTGCATCAACCCAATTTCTTACTCAATTATAGTCACCTAGCGCATCAGACGTACCTCATAGACGCGGCCATGCTGAAAGCCCTCGATAAGCTCTATTTCGAGTCGCTGAGACTGGGTGAAATAAGATATGATATCAAGCAAGCCGAACCGATGATTCGCATGGCAGACATGCTGACTTTCGATATCTCTGCAATCCGTTCTTCCGATGCACCCGGTAATCCTAAGGCACAGCCCTTTGGCCTTACTGGAGAAGAGGCTTGCCAACTGAGTTGGTATGCTGGAATTAATGAAAAGATGACTTCTGTCGGCTTTCATGAATACTACCCGTCATTAGATGACGATGCGCTCAAAACGGCCTCTGTCATGGCCACAATGATCTGGTACTTTATAGAAGGCTATTACAATAGACGAGACACGGGCCAATTCAACTCGGACAATTACACTAAGTACACCGTTAGTTTTGAAGGGACTGAAGACACGATGATTTTCTACAAAAGCAATCTGTCCGAGAAATGGTGGATGCTTGTCACTTATGGTGAAAAGATGATGGACCGGGCTTACATTCCTTGTAGCTATGAGGACTACAAAGGTGCTACACATGGAGACTTTCCTGAAAGGTGGATCAAGGCACAGGGCAAACTTATTTAATTACCTCTTTAAAATGAAAAACCCCGATTCCATCTGAATCAGGGGTTAATACTGGGTCATTAAAACAAAATGACGATAAGCACTTTATCTCTTAAATGACTAACCATACAATATCGACTATGAAATCGATATTAATTGAAGTAGCCACCGTTGATCAACCCCACTCGTTTGAAATGAGGTAAACAAAGTGTTTTCCTATCAAATTGAAATTATATAACGGCTATTGTTTAAAAGGGAACACGGAAAAAGAGATCGCACCAAAACTATTTTTCTGATATCTCGCAAGGCAGTATGTCTCAAACGTTGCATCGAAATTAATTCGGCCTCCTTGGGCTTGTTTTGGGTATGGACTGTTCTTATCGAAGAAATAAACTTTTGTTGTTCCAAGCTTACTATAGGGCATTAAATCTGAGTAGCGTTCCATTTCATCCCAGAGACTATCCGTGGTAGTGACAATATAAACTCGCTCCACTGGGCCTGTATTATTCTCGTTTCGATAGAGACTTATCTCTTCGAAATTAGAGTCAAAATCGTTAAGGCCAGGTTGAGAAAACGAATTCCAGAGTATTGCAATGACACAACCTACAGGAACAATTAGCAACCATCGCATATTTTTTCTCATATCAACCCTCTTGACTTAAGCTCTAGGTACTTGTTGATGGTATTAACACTCAACTCCTTCGGTGGCGTTAAAATAGTATGGATGCCATTCGCTTGCAGTTCCTTTACAATTAACTTCTTTTCAAAAGCCAACTGCTCCGCAATACCTTTCATATACACCTCTTCCAGGTCATCCGCTTTCCTATGGATTACTTTTTCAACTTCCGTATTCTGAAAGAAAATACAGACGAGTAAGTGCTGCTGCTTGATTCTTTTCAGAAAAGGCAACTGCCTTTTTAAAGCCGAAAGTGATTCGAAATTTGTGTAAAGCAAAACCAGTGATCGCTGCGTTATCTTGCGCTTCAGCGCCACATAAAGCTTAGAGTAGTCTGATTCCTTATAGCCAGTTTTCTGCTTGTAGAGGTGCTCTAAAATTAGGTTCAGTTGCATGTTCCTAGAAGAAGCAGGCAATATCGAATTGACTTTTTGTTGAAAGGTGACAATACCAGCTTTATCGCCTTTCTTCAAGGCAATATTAGAGATCACCAAACTCGAATTAATCGCATAGTCCAAGAGACTTAAGCCCTCAAAAGGCATTTGCATTACTCGCCCTTTATCAATAACAGAATATACTTGTTGCGAACGCTCGTCTTGGTATTGATTGACCATCAGATGCCCTCTTCTGGCAGTAGCTTTCCAGTTGACCTTACGATAGTCATCGCCCGAAACATAATTTTTGATCTGCTCAAACTCCATGTTATTCCCAATTCGCCTGATCTTTTTTACACCAAACGCTTGCAGCTGATTTGAGATGGCAAGCAATTCGTATTTCCTCATCTGAATGAATGATGGATATACTGCTACGTCTTTCGCCTCGCCCAACTGATATCGCCTGCGAACAATACCTAAGACGGTAGCTGCATACACATTGACCACACCGAAAGCATAGGCTCCACGTTTTGTAGGCCTAATGTTATAATCAATCTCTTTCACCCCTCCCGACTCTAATGAGAGGCGAAATACCTGATCCCTAATTTGCAGCTGCTCTGGTAATTCATCTACCACCTGAAGCGCAAGTGCAATAGGATATCGATTTTCTAGAATAATCCGGACAGGATTTTCATCTCCGTTCGAGAACTTCTCGGTACACAAACGCTCAACATTAATACCCTCTTTTATGCGATAAAGCAAAAGGGTGTCGATCACCAAGCAGGCTAACGAAAGATAGAATATCACCTGAGCGATTATTTCAACGAAAGGCACAGCAAAGCCTATGATGAACAGAAACACGAGTGCTCCTGCTACATAGAAAAATCTATTGGTGATATAGAACGATCGGATAAAGTTCATTAACGAGGCACCTCGGTTTTAGCCACTAACTGCTGGATTACTTCGGCTGCTGAGATACCTTCCATCTCTTTTTCAGGTGTAAGTATAATTCTATGCTTTAAAACTGGTCCAGCTAAAAACTTAATGTCTTCAGGGGTCACAAAATCTCTTCCTTGGATAGCTGCGAAAGCCCTTGAACCATTTAAGAGTGCCAATGAGGCTCTTGGCGAAGCGCCCAAGTAAATCGACTGATCACTTCTCGTTTGATTTACAATCTCAGCAATATAGCCAAGTAGTTTCTCATCAATAATAATGTCAGATAATGTCGATTTGTAAGCGGCAATATCTGCTGCTGAAATGACCGGAGTAATTTCATCCATTTGCTCTCCTTTTCGGTTAGCCGCCCTCATGAGTATTTCAGTCTCATCAGCTACGTTCGGATAGTCTATCTCAATTTTGAAAAGAAACCTATCTAATTGAGCTTCCGGTAGTCGATAGGTTCCCTCTTGTTCTATCGGGTTTTGGGTAGCCAAAACTAAGTAAGGTGGTTCCATCTTATGCGTAACACCATCAACCGTAACCTGGCGCTCTTCCATTACTTCAAAAAGTGCTGACTGTGTTTTTGCAGGCGCTCTATTTATCTCATCAATCAATACGATGTTAGAAAAAATAGGGCCTTTCTTGAAGTCAAATTCAGAAGTCTTCATATTGAAAACACTCGTTCCCAATACGTCTGAAGGCATAAGGTCTGGTGTAAACTGCACCCTAGAAAAATCAACTGACATACTCTTTGCCACCAATTTAGCTGCCAGCGTTTTTGCAACGCCTGGCACTCCTTCTAATAAGATATGGCCATCGGCCAACACAGCGGTAATGATCAAGTCGACCATTTGTTTTTGGCCAACGATTACCTTACCTACTTGCTCTCTAATTTTTTCTACGCCTTCTTTAAGCTTGGTCAGGTCTACCCTGCTCTCAAATGATTCGTGATTTTCCATATTATTTTATTCCGTAAAAAGCATTCAGCTGTTTTTCAATTTGCATTAACTCATTCTGATTAATAGCTACTCCAGCTTCCACTCGTTTGATAAATTCCAATAACACATTTATTGATTTCAGCGATTGGCCGGACTTATTTGCTAGTCCTTGCGCAAATCGCTCATCAAAATGATCAGTTCTGAGGTTATAATGTCCCCTTACAAAGTCCTTCCAATAGTGTACTCGCTTTTCAGCCAACTTACGATGATCACTTTGTCTGTAGTACAATCTACCAAGGGTTTCTACAAACTCAATTGACATATTCTTCAGCGGTGTAATCAGTGGGATGATGCGTTGTCTACGCTTAGACTCGAAGAAAATGAAAATCAACAACGTAAAGCTTAAGATAAAAAACGCCCATTTTAAAGATGGATTACTTAAAACTACCCGTAAGGGTGTTTGTGCCTCTAGTCTACCCAATTGATAGTATTCATTGTGTAATACAGGCGTGTCTTTCGGAAAGAGACTCATTAGATTTGAGGCGAATTCTGCAGTTTCATCTCCTAATACAAAGTAGTTTGTGAAGGCAAGCGGCATGGTAGAGAGGTATAAATTACCCTTCATCCCCTTATATGCTATTAATACAGGTTGATCAGCTTCATTCACAGCTAAAATATCAAAGCTATCTTCCTCTAAGCTGCTGAAATAAGACATTGTAGCAATGGTTGAGAATGGGTAGACCCTGCTCTCCTCATCTCCAAACTTCAAACTAACAGTCTCCAAAGCTTCACCTGTTAGAGCCGCTTGAATGGCCTCAAAATCATAGGCTAATGTTTCATCTTTAACGGTAATCGCAAAACCCAAAGTATCTAGCAAATCACCTCCAAAATTCCTAGCACTGATCATAGCAGTTCCTCCGCCATCCACATATTTCAGCAACGCGTTGACATCATTTGGATCCATGCCCACACCATCAGCGATGATCAACAAGTTGTCTTGGATAGAGTCTTCATTCACCAATTCATAAACCGTTTTATAGGCTGAAGTCAAGGCTTGATCATCAAACAAATCCTTCATCAAATCATGAGTAGCCAAAGCCCCAAAAGGAATAGAATGGTTGACATGATAAGTCGATGTCCAGTTGAGCTGCTTAGGCTTTTGCAGCTCATAGAATACGTATAGTACGATAATGGCTACGAGAAAGATGACGTACTTCTTGTCTTTCATTTTACCATCCCTGCATTTTTGATTTTCGACAAATGCTCTTGTGCCTCAGCTACAATGCCTTCATTTGCCTCGAAATGACCATACCACGTGTAGTCAAAAATAAAGCTCAGTCGTTCAAAATCTTGCTCTACATCTTTCCCCGAAAGTTCATAAAGGTAGTCTCGATTGGTCTTGCCTTTCTTCACTGTAAGCCACTCAGCGTCTGCCAACAACTTTAAAGCGTGTAGGTAAGATAACCTCACCACAAAACGCCATTGTTTCTCTTTAAAGGCAGCCACAATCTCTGTTTCGAAATCAATATTTTGAAGCTGCTCCTCGCTCACTTGATAAGGAAGTTTCTGCGCTTTACTTGGCTTAAATACCGTTGTCACCTCAATACCAAATATTTTGATGATGAAATAGATAAAGATCACTACGATCAACACTCTAATGAAGATATCAAAGACAGCAGCAGTGGTTCCAGAGCCAATTAGATTAGCAAACCATTCTTGGACACCTCTCCAAAAACGTTGAAATGGCCCTTCCGTTTCAGGTGTTGGTAGTTCATACTGAAAGCTCCTATCTTGGCGATAATCACTCAACTTCACTTCATCAAACTCTCTGATCTCAATTTGGGAATCTACAGCATTCACTTCTTGAGCAGAAACGATAAGAAATGAGGTTAGACTTAGAAAGATTACACTAATAAGTTTCATCTGATTCTTCCTCTCCTGCGTTATCCATTTGTTCAATCTTGGACATCAGGCCTTTAGACTCTCTTCTTTCTACCAAATTAAAATACTGGAATGCGAGCGCCATGTAGATCAAAGAATAACTAAGAATACTTCCGAAGGTTTCGAAGACTGAGAATAAGATGTTCAGTACCTGATCACTAGAGTTCTCCATCTGCGTACCTTCAATGCTCCCGGTTGCATCTAAACTTGTAAACATGTCTATACCGAGTACTATTCCTCTTGGCAAACCAAAAAAGAAATTGATGATATAACCAATAATTGAAATGACCACCAACAGTCCAAAAGTACTCCACCATTTTCCTTTTATCAGCGTAAAGGCTCTTCCAAAAGCATCGATAGGATTGCTATTCTCGAATACAATAATCGAAGCTCCTAAACTCAAAACAATGGCCACATAAATACCAGGGATAACGAAAAAGATCATCGCGATAATTGTCACGATATATGTCAGGATATTTAGGCCAAGTATATTGAAAAATCGAGAAGCAAATCTGTTAGTAACATTCGCAACACTGATGTCAGTTGGCGCAGTGGTTTTGTAGGCTGTCATGTATCCATAAGTAACAGCAGGCATAACGGTAGTGCTGACGAGACCGATCAACAAGATCAAACCATACATCTGGAACATATCGATTAGGAAGTTGGCTGAAAACTCACCATTAAAATCAAACATTCCCACGGCAAATTGATTAACCAAAATATTGGCAATGAGCAAGATCGGCCCAGCAATCATCAACTGAACCTTCAGGTAAGGCTTAGCATTCTCTCTTATGAATGTGAAAGTAGCATTCAGCTTTTCACCAAACTGACGTTTCTTATAAAATTCGATCTGTGGCTGATGGGGCATTTTTATAAAGTTTTCTTGGGTATAAGATAATGTAATAAATCATGAAGGCCAGCGAGGCCAAGATGATTGTTGCTTTTAAGATATCAGGCATATCGAAAAGACGAGTAACATAAGATTCTAAGAAGCCTGCAATAATGAACAGTGGCACCAAACCAAGCACCACTTTAGCTCCTGTGGTCGCTCCTCTTCTTAGGGATTCCATTCGGGTAAATGTACCAGGAAACAATAGTGAATTCCCCATGATCAGCCCAGCACCACCTGCCATAATGATGGAGATAATTTCTACGGTACCATGAATCCAAATGGTTAGAATAGAGGTCAGCAATAAGCCTTTGGTATAAAAAAAGTATTGAAATGAACCTAACATCACCCCATTTTGAAATAGCATAAATACGGTTCCTATTGATGCAAGTATGCCTGCGGCAAAAGCGATGAACGAGACCCGCACATTATTGAAAGTGATTAAGACGAACATATCACTCTGCGCCATTTTACCATAAACACCGAGCGGAACACCCTTGTCTATATTATTCAATGTCATGTTCACATACTGATCGCCTAGAATCAAGCGAACAAAATTATCGTCAAAAGCAGCTGAAAAAGCACCAATAATACAAGCACCCACAAAAAATAAGAGTGCATACCTAAATTCCTTTCTATGCTGCCAGAAAATCAAAGGCAACTCCCTTTTCCAGAATTCAGCAAACCTGCTTTTACCTTCTTTCTTATTTCGATAAATATATTGGTGAACCTTTGTAGATAAATTATTGAGGTAAACGGTAACCTCTGATTTAGGATAGTGTGTTTTAGCGTAGGATAAGTCGTCAGTCAATTGTACAAACAAGTCTGCCAGCACATCAGGATCCTTTTTTGCTTTAGCTGCAATGAGACTTTCGAACTCTTCCCATTTACTTATATTTGCTTTTACAAAAGCGGATTCTCTCATAGATTCGTATTTCAGCCAAAAATTAGGTAATAATAGTTCTTATGCAAGCTGTCAGCATTCAAACAACACAAAACATTCAGCTGGAATACCCATTGGCCGGAATTGGAGAGCGCCTTTTAGCCTTTGCCATAGATATCCTTATTATCGGTAGTGTCTATCTACTTTTAAGCTTTACTCTCACTCAGATAGGTATCGGCCAGGGCCTAGCCATTGGCGGATTATTGGCCCTGCTAGTCTATTTATACCGTCTGGTATGTGAAGTCTTGATGAATGGACAAACGGTTGGAAAAATAGCCTTAAGCATAAAGGTGGTCAAACTTGATGGCAGCACGCCTTCCTTTGTCTCGTATTTCCTACGCTGGTTATTAGAGCCGATCGACTTTTTTATTATCGGGCTAGGTGTGATCTTTATCATTCTGACGAAAAATGGCCAACGTGTTGGCGACATATTGGCTGGCACTACGGTGGTGAAAATGAAGAAAATTACCGCAACCAACATGCAGAATAAAATATTAATGGATGTAGTGGATGAGGATTATGAACCACAAATATTCGAGGCGGCTAATATTAGCGATACCGAAGTACAACTTATCAAGGATGCACTGCGGGTATTTAAAAACGATGCCGTTAAAAAACCGATTCAATTGATAGAAAGAAAACTCAAAGAGAAATATGCTATCCAAAGTGAGCTCCCAACCGTAAAATTTCTCTATACCCTTTTACGAGACCATACTTACTACGTGACGAGATGACGTCAAAACACAGCTCCTTAGGCTTATTTGTAGTATGCATAACAGTTCTCCTGTTCGTCCCATTCAATTCATTGTCAGCCCAATCTACCAACCCATTTCCTGAATATTATGATGAAGCAACATGGGCGCCAAAAATCGATTCTCTACGTGAGGCCTTTGGCTCAAAGCTGACACTAAAAAATGGTGGCAACTTTGAATTAGCGACTCTTTTGGCCTTGTCTCATTACCCAATGCTTCAAGCCAGAAAAGTACAGATCATCGTAAAGAAGTTGCCCGGTGCACCAGTAGAGGCAAGTTTCTCTGTTTGGAATTTTATTAAATCTAGAAAAGGAAAAATTTATAAAATCAAGATTGAAGAAGGCTCCTTTATGGAGCGTCTAAGTTTGAACCAACAAGTCTCAGCTATATCACACGAGATGGCACATTTCATCCAATATGATCAGCGTGGATACTTTGGCACTTTGACGACTCTAATCGGTTGGTCGCTTTCTAAAAAGGCGCGTTCCAAATTCGAAAAAGGCGCAGACAAAATTGCCATTGATCATTATCTGGGACCACAGCTGCTAGACTTTGCCTTTTACACCAGCGATGAAGAGATAAGCCGCTATATGAAGGAAAAGGGTTATGATAAATAGCACTTACACCAAGGCGCAACTCGCCTTGCGAAATGGCCAAGACCGGGATGAAATCTGGGTAGCTTATCAAGGTAAAATCTATGATGTTACAGCCTCTAAACTTTGGAGAGACGGTAAGCACTACGAGCATTGGGCTGGACAAGACTTAACAGATGAATTGCCTGATGCTCCACACACGAATGCTGTTTTTGAAAAATTTGAAGTTGTTGGGGTAGTGATTGAGTGATTGAGTGATTGAGTGAAATGTATTTTTATTAAAAGACACCAAACTATTCATTCTTAATCCCTCATTAATAATTAAGCATTCAGCCTTTTTAATTAAACATTCATAATGCCATTTCTTAATAAAACTACCTCCAATCAAAACCTCTGCCATTAGCTGCACAGCCTAGGTTTGGCTTCTTATCGGGGTTCTCAATGAATTCTGCCATCATGCCAAAATAACAAGGATTGAAAGTGGAATGGCCATCAGTTGGAAATTCTGCATAGAAAGCATTAGAAAGGTATTTCAAAGCTTCTTTGGCAAAGGCTGGTGGCGTGATAGGATCAAATGCTCCATTAGCAACTAGCGAAGGAATATTAGACGAAACAGGCTCGCTCAAAATTGGTTCTTCTCTGAAATCATGCCAAGACGCTATCAACTCTTTACTAGGTGTAAAAAAAGCTGGGCCTGGATTATTTAGTTCAGGATATCTGGACAAATCATCCAAAGAAGCTGTTTTAACGCTTTCATCACCATACTCATCATAGGCTACAAAAGACCAATGCATGGCTACGTTAATAATATTCATTGTCGCTCCTACAAGAGCAATAGCATTATTTACCTCCCTAGCGTCCTCTTCTTTTATGGCCGTTATTAATGCAGGAAGTTGTTCAATCGTAGCTTTTGAATACAAATATTGCTGTACCAACATCAGCATGTCTTGCGGATTGAGTACAAAAGGTTTGCCGTTATACTTAGCGGTAAAGGGATTAGATTTCAAGCCCTCAAGTACTTCGTAAAAGTCTGTTTTAAAGTTCGGATACTTTTTCAAGCATAACTTATCATTAGCACAAGCTTCAAAAACCATATTCAATGATCGGCTGAAATTGGTCGAAAAGTCAGCATAAAAATTGATTTGGGGCGGGGCTAATGCTGCCATGATGGATGTTCGTACATTCTGAGGGAATTGTCTCATGTAGGCTAAAGCAAGTGTCGACCCATAAGAGGTGCCAAAGAGATTCCATTGCTCATAGCCCAAATGGACACGCAACGCTTCCATATCTTTTACATTCTCTGGGGTATTATAGCCTCCCTGGTCGTGGCCAATAGATTTCATTTCCACTTTGCAAGCATTGGCCAGTGCCAATAAGGTATGCGCTTCTTCGGCTGGAGTGAGGTCTTTACTCATAATGTCAATAATTTTAGCCCCAAAATCAGAACAGACAGCAGTAGACAGCCCCGTTCCTCGTTGATCAAAAATGACAAAATCTCTATCCCTTCTTAATTGAGAATTACGCCAATAACCAGTTGTATAGGTAGCTGACCCACCGGGCCCTCCCATTAAATACACAATCGGATCCTTTTTCGGTGCTGAAGCATTTGCCTTTAAAACAACATAGGCTAACTCTATTTGCCTAGAGCTAGAGTCACTCCTGTTTTCTGGAACGGTTAGAAAACCGCTAATGGCGTTGGCTTCATTGGCAAACTGTGGAATTGAGGTACTTTCTTGCGCATACCCACATGAGAAAACGGCCGCAAGAAGAAAAAGTGTAAGGATCCGATACATGCCTGAATATACCCTTGAATAGCAATCTGGGTCATGGATATGTTGCCAATGACATTTTTAGACACGATCGTCAATAGGAAGGCCTATTCACTAGCAGCTACCTTTTCTACAGCTCTCCAAACTCTAAAGACATTCTGGTAGCACATTTTGGCTATATCGTCATCGGAATAACCACGTTTCAGCAGCTCAAAAATCAAATTCGGATAAGTAGATACATCCTTTAGGCCGGTTGGCAAAGAGTCTCCCACGCCATCGAAATCTGAACCAAATCCTACGTGATCAGTACTTCCAGTCAATTCCACCACTCGATCAATGTGATCAGCCACTTTCTTTACATCACTCCAAGGATCGTTCGCTTTGGTGTATTCCTCGATATAAGCTTTCGCCTTAGGGTCATTTCTGGACAATTCATTATCGGCTAGCCAATTGATCACATGTTCGTCATAAGCTGCTCTTCTTGTTCTGTATTCACCATCCAAAAAGCTAGAGCCAAAATTGATCATAATGACACCATCATTTTCTCCGAGTTTCTTGATCATATCATCATTCATGTTTCGTTCAAAACCAGGTGTAAAGTGACGCACAGAAGAATGCGAAGCAATAGCTGGTGCTCTGCTCATCTCCATTACTTGCCAAAAGGTATCATCCGATACATGAGAAATGTCGACCATTATGCCCACACGATTCATCTCTGAAACTACCTGTTTGCCGTAGTCACTCAAACCACCATGCGTTCTAGTGGTATCATAAGAGGAATCACAAATCTTATTGTCCTTACCATGGGTCAGCGTAACATACCTGATACCTTCCTTTTGATAATATTCCACCAGTGAAATATCATCTTCCAATGGCGCACCATTTTCCATACCCATTGGCAAGGAAATCTTTCCTGCCTTAAATTGTTTTTCCACGTCATCTGGCGAATAGGCAATTGCAAATTCTTCGGGATAGGTATTGGCCAATTGCTTAGTCATATTGATCAGTGAGTCAGCAAACTTTTTGGCATAACCTGGTACTTGCTGATACTGAGCAGGAATATAAATAGACATAAATGGCGCATTTAAACCTCCTGCTTTTGCTCTTGGAAAATCGAAATTGCCATCTGAGGCACCGACTGAAACATTGAGCACTTTCTGTCTCACCATAAACCCACCCTGTTCCATGCGATAAGGCAAATCCACATGCCCATCAACAATGATGTATTCCTTAGCTAATGCTTTGGCTTTGGTCAATAGTTCTGCATCAGTCAACTCCTTCTTTTCAGGTTGACAAGCGAGACTCAAAATGGATAAGGAAACGAGTGATAAAAGTAATCTGCTATTCATAATTAATGCTTTGAATGGAAGATAGCTATTACTGCGTGATTTTGAAACCTGCATTATCTAAGCGTCTCTCTCAGTTATCGAAGATTCCCGTTCAGCCAACGAAAATCCAAATACGCGCAGCCCGAATTCAAGACTTTTGAATCAAATCAAAGATCATGAAGAGACTAAAAATATTATTTATCCCTCTTGCCATAATACTCACCTATTGTGCTCCCCAGAAACCAGAGGTACTATACTTTAATGACGGCATTGTGAATTTAGCAGGCATGTGGGTGTTGAATACTGATAATCAAACCGAGTTAAACATACTATTAGGAATTGATTTGAATGAAGGGTCAACCGATATTAATGTGATGGGTCAACAAGTCAGAGACTATCGCATGATCAGTAAGGGAAACCAATTTCTCCTTTCCTATGAGACAATTGATGGTCAAAAGTTTAACATCTTAGCAAGAATGGAAGGCAAGGACGAAATGAGAATTTCTCGAACTGACGAAGCAGTCAATGGCATCATACCAATCGGTCAAATAGGAGAGAAAGTTTATCGATTAAAAAGGCTCAATTCAAAGGAGACTTTTATGGCTAGATCAAACATAGCCGCAAAAAAAGAATTTTAAGACTGAATAGAATACAAGTGCCTTTTCATTTTAATTAAGGACTTACTTTAGCTAAAGGAACTTTCATCTAAATTGGAAAGCTCGGAAGACGGTAATAAATTCGCTCGAGTCAACTACCTATTCATAGTAGGGCCATTGATAAAAGAACTCTTAGTTACTGTAATTTAATGAAGGTACTGATTGCCGATAGTGGCTTTACAAAAACTGACTGGCGCCTTATTGGTGACGAGGGAGATATATCTCAGGCAAAGACCGCAGGCATCAATCCATATTACCAAAAAGAAGAGGAGATGCTCAAGGAGATTCAAGCCCTTCACAATCAGATTCCCGATAAGATAGATCAAATCTATTACTATGGCACTGGCTGCTCATCAGCCACCAATAGAGATAAAATCGCCAACCTTCTAATGCGCTATTATCCGCATGCCGAAATAGATGTGAACCATGATCTATTAGCCGCTGCAAGGTCCTTATGTGGAGACCAAGCTGGTATTGCATGCATTATCGGAACTGGTACAAACTCCTGTCTTTATGATGGTGAAAGAATCACACAAAACGTTCCTTCACTAGGCTGGGCAGTCGCTGATGAAGGTGGCGGCACATATCTAGGCAAGGTGCTCGTAACAGACTATTATAGGAAAGATATGCCTAAACACTTACGCGTGCTCTTTAAAGCGGAGTTTGGACTGACAAAGGATGGGTTTCTTACTAAAATGTATCAAGAACCTATGCCGGGTAGGTTTTTAGCAAGTTTTGCCAAATTCATCAGTAAGCATATTTCAGATCCATACATGTACAACCTAGTGGCAACTGGCTTTGAACTATTTATCACCAAAAACGTGATGAAATATGAAGGGCATAAAGGCATTCCTATTCACTTTACTGGTTCTGTAGCCTTTTTCTTTGGCAACATACTGAGGGATGTTGCTATGGCCAAAGGATTACAAATTAAACACATCACGCAACAGCCAATCGCTGGACTTACGCTGTTTCATCAATAATTCTCCATCCATGAACATCACCGAATCAGAGTCAAATCACAGCAGCTTAGATCAGATGTCTGTGAAAGAATTACTCACAAGCATTAACCAAGAAGATCAAAGTGTAGCACTCGCTGTGGAAAAAGTCATTCCTCAAATTGAAGCACTCGTACTAGATATCGTACCTCGTATGGAAAAAGGCGGCCGTATCTTCTATATAGGTGCCGGAACTAGTGGAAGACTTGGAGTAGTTGATGCTTCGGAATGCCCTCCGACCTATGGTGTTGAGCACGGGCTTGTGGTGGGCATAATTGCAGGTGGAGATTCTGCGATACGAAAGGCAGTAGAATTTGCAGAAGACGATACAGACCAGGCTTGGAAAGACTTGCAAGAGCACATGATCAACCATAAAGACACTGTAATTGGTATTGCCGCTTCTGGCGGCACTCCTTATGTGATTGGTGGAATTCAAAAGGCCAAAGAGAATGGGGTTCTTACAGGCTGTATTACTTGTAACCCAGACAGCAAACTCGCTTGGGAAGCTGAATTTCCTATCGAACCTATAGTTGGTCCTGAATTCGTTACTGGTAGTACGCGAATGAAGGCAGGTACTGCTCAAAAGCTAGTCCTTAATATGATTTCTACTTCAGTAATGATCCAACTGGGTAAAGTCAAAGGAAACCGCATGGTGGATATGCAACTCTCCAATAAGAAGCTAGTGGATCGTGGGGCAAAGATGATTATGGAAACGCTTCAGGTAGAATATACAGTTGCTGAGAAACTATTAAAGGAACATGGTTCTGTCAGAAAGGTGATCGACTTTGTCAAGAACTCCTAATGCATAATATTGAACCCTATTATAACTGGCTCAAATACTATAATGTAGCTGAAGATCCGAACTCTCCCTATGACGGCAAGGAGTACAACTTCGAACGCTATTCTGAGAACATATACGGCTATTACATAGATCCACACTGGGACTTCATGGGTTCCGAAACGCTCTACATCAAAGTTCTATTTACAGACTATGACCGAGGGTTTATCATCATAGAGTTCATTGGGGAATGGAATGATGCGCTGAACAACGACATCATGTATCTAAAACGAAACATCATTGATCATTTTAATGGATATGGTATTAACAAATACATTCTTATCGGAGAGAATATTCTAAACTTTCATGGATCAGATGACAGCTATTACGAAGAGTGGTTTGAAGATATGGAAGAGGGCTGGATTACAGGAGTAAACTTTAGAGATTTCGTTCAAGACGAAATGAAAAACTTCAATATCGACAGTTATGTGAATTTTGGTGGCGAGTTAGACATCGTTAACTGGCGCACATTAAAGCCTCAGCTTTTCTTCGAAAGAATCAATACTATCATCAGTCACCGAATCGGTTAAACATTAAATCCGCTTTTCATCACCTTCCTTTGTACGGACCACCCCTAACCCCTCCTGAGAGGAGGGGGATTAGAGGATCAATAGAATAAATAATCGTGTACAATACTCATTTAACTGTTCCCCTTTTTAAGGAGGTGAATTAGACTATCAAAAATAAAATACCTGATCATTCAATAGAGTAAGTGTTACAATCTGCTTCCTAAATAACATTGGATGTAAAACTGTATACACTGCACATTTAACTCCCCTCCTTTTTAAGGAGGGGTTGGGGGTGGTTAGCACTTTCATTAAATTCAAATACACACAATGCATTATGGACAAGCTACACAACCGAAAAGAATTAAAAGCAAGGCGAAAGCATTTAAGGAATAATGGTACCTCAGCCGAAGTTACGTTATGGGCCCTACTTTCAAATAAGCAGCTCGAAGGCCGGAAATTCAGAAGACAGCATAGCATTAAAAACTATATCGTTGATTTTTACTGTCCCTCCGAAAAGCTCATAATAGAACTAGATGGCGATGTACACTTCTCAGCGGCTGGACTTGCATATGATCAAAAGCGCGATGGTGAACTTGGAGCGTTGGGTTTCAATATTATCCGAATCGAAAATGAAGATGTTTTTCTAGCAACCATGGCTGTTCTTGCCAAAATCAAGAGCTGTTTCGACCACCCCTAACCCCTCTGAGGAGGGATATTAGATTCAAATGATAAGCTAGTTGAAGGTCCTAATTCTCATTTCCGTTGCCATAGGTAAAACGGTTAAGGAAATACTTAAGACTCCCCTCCTTTCTAAGGAGGGGTTGAAGGTGGTTACTATATATCTAATCGATAAGCTTTACTTCAGCCATCATAGGGATTAGATAGCGTCTTTGTGTATTAAGTTCTAAACAGACTGCCCGAGTGCGCTTCTCTTGCAATTTACGAAAGGTTCGTTTTCTGAACCTAAACTCTCGATCTAGCTCAATTTCTTTCAGAGTAGGCCCTGATTCCTGTGAAGGATCGTATTGGGAAAGCTCGATCATTAACTTTGGATCAGCCGAACTGCTCGCCTTGGGGTTCTTCATATGCCTAGCCAACACCCTGAGAATATCTTCTGGAAAAATCTCTGGTCGCAGCAATGGCAACATCAATTTTTGAAAACACATCTTCCATTCTATGCCATGCGGTTTCTGTCTGGAATGGGTTTTATGAACCACGCGATGAGCTACTTCATGAACATATGTGATTAGGAATTGGTACGAATTCAGGTTTTGATTCACCGTAACCGTATGCGTTTTCTGTCTTGGATCGTATCGATAATCACCAAGCTTAGAACTCCTTGCCTTTACAATTTTGAAGTCAAAAGGAAAATCAATCCAAAGTTTGCAACAATAGTCAAGTGCGTTATCAGGCACCTTTTCCCTCAATGCTTTCTCTACACCAATCACTTATTTCTTTCTGAATACGAGCTTAATAGGTACTCCCTCAAATTCAAACTTCTCTCTGATGTTATTCTCGAGATAACGCTCATAAGGCGTCTTAATATACTGAGGAAGGTTGCAAAAGAAGGCAATGGTTGGCGAGTGCGTTGGCAGCTGCGTAATATATTTGATCTTTATCTGCTTTCCTTTTAATGCTGGTGGCGGATAATGCTCAATAGCTGGCAGTAAAGCATCATTCAATTTTGAAGTAGAAATCTTTCTGATTCTATTTTCATAGACCTTAACAGCCATTTCCATCGCTTGAAGAATTCTTTGCTTCTCTGTTACCGAAGTAAAGATTTTTGGAATCCAGTTCAAGTGTCCTAGCTTCTCTTCTAGCTCTGTCTTAAACTTATTCATGGTATTCGAATCCTTTTCGATCAAATCCCACTTGTTCAGCATCAACATAATACCCTTTTTATACTTTAGGGCTAAGCTGATCAAATTCATGTCTTGTGCTTCTAAACCGCGAGTACAATCGATCATAATCACACAAACATCAGAGTCTTGCAAGGCCTGCAACGCTCGCATGACTGAGTAGAACTCTATGTCCTCATGCACACGAGATTTCTTACGAACTCCAGCAGTGTCGGTAAGAATAAAGTCCTTACCATACAGGGTATATCGCGTATTAATAGAATCGCGCGTAGTTCCGGCAACATCTGTAACTATGGTTCTTTCTTTACCGAGAATAGCGTTCATAAAAGAAGACTTACCAGCATTCGGTCTACCGAGAATGGCAATGCGTGGGATACCATCTTCTGGATTTTCATCTCCTTCTAGTTCGAAATGCTTCACCACTTCATCTAGGAGCTCGCCAGTACCACTACCACTTGCTGACGAAATTGGAAATACCTCGCCTAGTCCTAAGCCATAGAATTCACTTGACTGATAAGACCAATCAGCAGTATCTGCTTTATTGGCAACAACAATCACAGGTTTTTTCAAGCCACGAACAATTTTGGCAAAGTCTTTATCTAGCCCGGTAAGTCCATCATGACAATCCGCCATAAACAGAATAACTGAAGCCTCATTCATGGCCTCTTCTACCTGCTCACGAATGGCTCCTTCAAATACATCTTCAGAACCGGTAACATATCCACCTGTATCGATTACCGTAAAAAACTTCCCAATCCATTCTCCATAACCATAATGACGATCACGGGTTACACCGCTTTCATTATCCATGATGGCCTGTCTGCTTTCAACCAAACGGTTAAAAAGAGTTGATTTACCAACATTCGGTCTTCCTACTATTGCTACAATATTTGCCATTATTCAATCTTCAATTCGAGTATCCAAAGCTTTTTAGCTTCAGCTCTTTCTTTCTCCAGTCCTGTTCTACTTTCACAAAGGTCTCTAAATGCACCTGCTTTCCGAAAAAAGTCTCTAGGTCTTTTCTGGCCTCTATTCCCACTTTTTTAAGGGCTTCACCTTTGTGACCAATGATGATTCCTTTTTGGCTCTTTCGTTCTACGTAGATTTCGGCCCTTATTCTAATAATTTTTTCGTCTTCCTTAAACTCACCAGTAACCACCTGACAACTGTAAGGCACTTCTTTTTTATAATTCAAAAAGATCTTCTCCCGTATGATCTCATCGACAAAAAAGCGTTCAGGCTTGTCTGTCAAAGTATCTTTAGGGAAATACCCCGGATGCTCGGGCAAATGCTTAATGATTTTTTCAAAAAGCTCTTCAATATTCTGCTTTTCCAATGCTGACACCAAAATGACATCGTCAAAGTCGAACATCTCTTGCCAATAAGCCGCTTTATCTTCAGCCTGACTACCTTTTGCTAGGTCCATCTTATTCATTACTAGAATAACTGGAACCTTCTTTTCTTTTATGAAATTAATCTGCTTTTCGTCTTCAAATTTCTCGTAAAGATCTGCCACAAAAAGGATTACATCAGCATCTTCGAATGAGCTATTAACAAAGCTCATCATGGAATCATGAAGCTTATATTCTGGCTTCAAAATTCCAGGCGTATCAGAATAGATGATCTGAAAATTATCACCGCTCAAAACACCCATAATTCTGTGCCTTGTGGTCTGTGCTTTGGAAGTGATGATAGATAGCCTTTCACCCACCAAAGCATTCATTAAAGTAGATTTACCTACGTTAGGTTTACCTATAATACTCACAAAACCAGCCTTATGTGGTTGATCACTCATTCATTCCAAAATTAAGTCGCAAAGGTACTTGTTTCGAATGGATTTGTCCCTACATTTGCAGTCCGCTTCAGAAATCGTCTGAGGTTGATACATCGCGGGATGGAGCAGTTGGTAGCTCGTCGGGCTCATAACCCGAAGGTCGCAAGTTCGAGTCTTGCTCCCGCTACTACAATTAATACTAAACCCCTGTAAGCTAACTGCTTATAGGGGTTTATAGTTTACATACCTCCATATTCCCCTCCATTTTTAATGGATAATTAACATCACTCCACAACGTTCCTCTTTTTAGAATTCAATTTATTATTCTAACCATCTTCAACATTCGGAAATAAACCTCCTCACTAATTCTGTCAAAGGGGCTGTAACGCCAAGATGTCGCTCAGGAGGCCAACAGTCCGAGCCATCATAACAACCGTTTATAGAAAACTAGCGGCCCAAAGACTTAGAGTACTAACTATTGCATTTTAAGAAGTCGTTATCACCATTCTATTAAATTGAAGCGGTACCAGCTGAGCAAAAGTAAGTGTAAAGCAGCACATAACATTAGTCTCAAAAGAAATTGAACATTCTGCTTTAAGTGTATGGGAAATGCTCCCGGACAAACACGCTCTGGTTAAAAATATGGCTTTCATGCAGTAATATGAATGCTTTTTAGTGCTTGTTAATTGATTAACCTATTTGAAGCGTCCAATTTTTCTTACAGGCCCTCCACAGTCTGACGTACTGGTTGAACCAAGGCTACCTATCCGCTTTATCAGACTGGCAGGAAACTTTATGCTCTACAGTATCTACGATGATAAACTGAAAATGGGCACCTACTTCTTTCGAAATAAATGCCCATCTCATTTCACAAACTCCGTGGAGCTTATCAAATGTCAAGCTACTGTTATTATGACTTCATTTTACTCATTCAACCTTTTGCAAGAATGACTTTCAAAATCTGAATTAACTATCCCTTTGCTCTTCCCAATTGATTGTTTTACCAATCAAATTTTCCAAGTTACCTGATTATTAACCCTGACGTTTTCACGTCTGTCCTTTATCGCTTACTTGATGATATAAAGATATAGTATGAAAGACTTAGTGCCGATGACATTCATCATTGTGGTCGGTGATTTTCATTACCTTCAGAAACACTCGTTATTTCTCCATTTTCAGTAACCGTAAGTACCAATTTTTCATTTTCTTCAGTTCCCGATGTAATGGTTATAGTAAAGTAACTCTGCTCAGGTGTTTCTGAGAATAGCATTAAATCATAACTACACTCTGGGTATGCTTCGTCTATTGACTCCTGTACTAATTCGGGTAGTTCACGCTTATTATTGATAGTAGTGATGGTTTCAAGCCATTCAGCAGCTAATGAAAATACTGCATATTTGCTTTTTTCCTCATCGACAAAGTCGACTTTATATCCATTGTCATCTTCCAGAATAGACCAGTCTACGGCACTTGCGTCTGGATACTTTGTATCGAAAGTTGCTTTAACTTCTTTAGGAATAGTCTGACCAAACAGTAGCTGGGTAGACAGCAAAAAAAACGTTATAATAATGAGTTTAAAATATTTCATAGCTTTTATTTTAGATAGATAAGATCAACCTAAAGCTAGATTCAATCTGGCTTCAAACCGATGACTTGTGTTATTCAGCGAGAAGACTTCTGTCAGTAAATGATTATTACAGGAAGCTTTACCGAATTGAAAAGCTTAGAAGTAATGTGGAAATACCCTTGATTAATTAAATGGTCTAATCTTTCTCAAATCTTCCTGACGTTTCAAGGATTTTAATCCTGTAGGTGACCAAGTTTATGTTCGGTTTGATCATACTTGGAGGCTTTTCCATTCCGAATTTTGGCAGGCTGCTTTCACCACTTTTAAAGGGCATCATCTTATTGGTGATTAGTCTCAAAGCATTCTCAGACTCAATCTCATTTAACGCAAGCTCTTCAAATTCCCCAATGACTATAGCGCTCCTCCAATTGGCCATGTCATCGATCCGATCTACTTCAAAGCAAACCAACGGATTTTCACGAAGCATCTGAACCTTCAGTCCGTCACTTGTATGCCCATAAATAAAATCACCATCATAAGCATAGGCTACAGGCACAACATAGGGCTGACTATTAAGAGAACAACCCAGTCGGCCCACAAGCTCAGAGATCAGTAGCGCATTGATTTGAAGTTCATTTAAAACACCAAGCATACTTTAGGAGTAAAGGTTATGGATTTTATTCAAGCCCTTAAGGTTTAATACTTCAATACTCCGTCCCTCGATATGAATCAACTTTTCAGCCTTAAATTCTGAAAGTAATCTAATTACCGTTTCCTTGGCTGTACCCACAAAATTGGCAAGATCTTCTCTTGATAAGTCAATCCCATGCCCCTCTCTATAGGTGACACAAAGTGATAAAAGACTTTCTGCCAGCCTCCCACGCACAGGTTTGTAAGCCATTGATACCATTCTCTCCTCAGCCTCGACTAAATCTTTACACAAAAGATGGGTGAAATAGTCAGAGGCATCATCTGATTTAAAAACCTGAAAAAAATCCGCCTTGGGTATGAAAACTAAAACGGCATCTTCCACCACAATAGCGCCAGAGGTAAAACTTCTATCTGCCAATAAATCCTTATAACCTAAATATCCACCAGCACCCGCAATGGTTAAAATCTGCTCTTTACCATCATTACCATATTTGAATACTTTAACCTTACCAGACTTAACATAGTAAAGACCATGTGGCATAGTATCAATTCTGAAAACTACCTGTCCCTTAGCGTAAAGGTTTGTCTCAAATTCTTTTGACGACATTTTGTTTGATCCCCCTTTAAAAAAGGATGGAAGTTCAGTAATCTCATATGTATTGGTTAGTGTATCTTCTTGTGTGAACATGGCCTTATCATTTTTAGTGAGTGATGTGATAAAGGTGGTTCTGAAATAAAGCATCCGGTAGACGCGAAAAGCGTATTTCCTATCTAAGAAAAATACGTAGGTCAATAAGAAAATTCATTACACTCGATAAGCAACCCCTTAGGATTAAAGCGACCTATGAAGGCATAGGGAGTAGCCCATGAAGATAGTTTCGGGCCATCTGAATACACCTTTCTGCCTACCCGAGAAGATATTAATCAATGGTGCCAGTGACTAGGGTCATAAGAAAGGGTTCTGGTCTGAAGTAATTTTGTTCTGTCTTATGGGTGAATTTAAAGAGGTTTTTGAATGACCCCTCAGGTTCTTCCTGTACTCAAGTTTCGAAAATTGGGTAATGATAAAATTGAATTCAAGCGATCGAAAGAATATAAATCATAAAAAATGAAGACTCAAATAGAGTGGGAACAGTCGATAATAGAAATCACTAACATGATTCACCAGAAATTTCCAGAACTGTCTAAGTACATCATGGAAATGCCAGAAAACAATTCAGAAAATGACCAAGTCACCATAAAAACACTGAAGAATTACTACCACTCTCTCAAGGATTTTTTAAAAAAATACCAAAAAATGCACACAGGTGAGATCGCCAAAAAAAACCTTAAACCACCAGCCTTTCCAGGGTACCCGTCTTATCCAACTTCAGAAGACATCTATGCTAAAGGGAAGAAAGAAATGGGTATGAATCCTGAAGACATCTCCAAACGCAAAGTAGCCAACAAAGACAGAAACACATTGAATGAAAAAGAATTTAAAGATGATATGTCTGGTGATGATTTAGATGTTCCAGGGTCAGAGTTAGATGATCAGCAAGAAAGTGTGGGCAGTGAGGATGAAGAAAATAATTATTACAGTTTAGGCGGAGATGGTCACAATGACCTTGAAGAGGATAAAGGGTAAAAGAAGAAGAATCAAACTAAGTAAAAGCAAAATGAAAATTCAATTCAACACAGATAAGGCAATCAACGGAGATGAAAAGCATCAGGATTATTTTACCTCCATCATAGCAGAAGCACTCAAAAGATATGAATCCCACCTTACCAGAATAGAAGTTCATCTATCAGATGAAAATGGAGATAAAGAAGGATTGCATACTATGCTGTGCTTATTGGAAGCCAGAATGGAAGGCAGGCAACCGATAGCTGTTACATGTCAGGCCGATACTGTTGAACTATCCGTGTCTGGAGCTATCGAAAAGCTAAAAAATTCTTTAGACACCATTATTGGGCGCCTTCAAAATCATTAAAACCTGAAGTAATCGAAAGCCTCATATCCTTTGATTTTGTATTAACAATTTCACGTCACTAATTACAAAAATAGAAAATGGAAACACAAAAAAACGTAGGCATCTGGATGGATCATTCAACTGCTAATTTCATTGGTTTCAAGACCAAAAAAAATAATCATTCTATACAGTCTGAATTCACTTTTGATACTAAAGAAGAAGCATTAACTAGAAGTGAAAAAGGGATGCACAATAAGCGACAGCAGATGCATAAAGCCTATTATAAAGTCATTTCACATGAGATTTTGAAATATGATCATGTACTCTTATTCGGCCCGACAAATGCAAAAACAGAACTGCATAACTACTTAGATAAAGACTTACATTTTAAGGACATAAGGATTGACATTGAATCAGTAGATAAGATGACCGGTAACGAAAAGGATGCTTTTGTGAAAGATCACTTTGAAAAGCTATCTAGTTAAGCTGTCTCTTAAGCAGAAAAGTCTTTCGCTGAATAGATTAAGACGGTTGCCGCGTAACATCAGTACGATCAGAGACGGAGCAAGGAATCTTGACGGATATTTAGATGTGACAGGGTAAAGAAAACAGTAGTAGCTCAGAGCTAAGGTTTTAGCTCCTAATTCAATTCCTAGATGTATTTCCACCACGACCATCTATATCTAGTTTGTCTAAAAATCTTTGGCTGTCTGGATTCTAGAATGATACGCTGAGATGAGTATGCTACGTATTAAGCAATGGAGGCGCTCGCTCAATCATCTATTTGGTCCAGTGAGCGACTTTATGCTGACTAGTAATATTTTGACTAAACAGAAAGTGGGCATCCATTTCTATCGAAATAAATACCCACTACATTTCATTAATTCCATAGAACTTATCAAATGCCAAGCTACTGTTATTATGACTTCGTTTTATTCATCTATCTCTTTCAAGATTGACTTTCAAAATCTGAATTAATACTCCCTTTGCTCTTTCCAATTGATCGTTTTAACAATCAAAATTTCCAAGTTACCTGATCATTAATCCTTACGTTTTCACGCTTGTCTTTTATCGCTTACTTGATGATATAAAGGTATTGTAAGGCAAGCTAAGTACCGATGATCTTAGTCATTGGTAACGGTGATTTTTATTGTCTTTAGGAACACTCAGTATTTATCCGACTATGGTAATATGAGTAGTAGATAGTAAGAGTTTCGGGCCATCTGAATACACCTTTCTGCCTACCAGAGAGGGTGTTAATCAATGGTGCCAGTGACGTGGGTCATTAGAAAGGTTAATAGTCTGAAGTAATTTTGTTCAGCTATCACCCATTCAATAACAGCACTAAATAATTTAAGCGGAAGATTTATCACCAAAACGTCATACCGCTTACGCAAAAGAAGATTCAAAAAAAATGAATAAAGTAATTCTTCTAAACAAACGTCCTCACGGAAAACCGACACTGAGTGATTTTAAAATTATCAGTGAAGAAGCACATATCGCCAAAGACGGTGAGGTTTTACTTAAAACAGTCTATGTTTCTGTCGATCCCTATCTGCGAGGTAGAATGAATGACGCCAAATCATATATTCCCTCATTTGAATTAAATAAACCAATACAATCGGGAATTATAGCCGAGGTGGTAGACAGCAAACATGTGGATTTCACAAAGGGGGATTTTGTTTCAGGTAATTTAGACTGGAGGGAATATCAAACTTCTGATGGACAAGGCTTGACTAAAGTGCATGCCAGCGAAGCTAACCTATCAAGCTATTTGGGTATTTTAGGAATGACTGGGCTTACTGCCTATTTAGGGTTAACAGAAATAGGACTGCCGCAGGCCGGTGAAACAATTGTAGTGTCTGGAGCAGGCGGAGCGGTTGGCACCCTTGTAGGTCAGGTTGGCAAATTGTTCGGTTGCCAAGTGGTCGGTATCACAGGATCTGATGAAAAAGCAGCCCTGCTCAAATCAACATTCAAATTTGATCATGCCATCAATTACAAAACAACGCCTGATTTAAAAGAAGCCGTGAAAAGCGCCTGCCCAAAAGGAGTGGACATCTATTTCGATAATGTAGGGGGAGAGATTTCAGATGCTGTTTTAGCGAACATCAATAAATACGCAAGATTGCCTGTTTGTGGTGCCATATCGCTTTACAATGAAACTAAAGTGCCAATTGGTCCTCGGTTACAACCCATAATTTTAACTAAAAGCGCCACTATGCGCGGGTTTATTATTAGTGATTTTTCAGAAAAATTTCCGGCTGCCACCAAACAATTAACAAGCTGGTTGAGCGATAAAAAAATCACCAATAGCGAAACCATTGTTGAAGGTTTTGATAATATTCCTCAGGCATTTATTGACTTGTTTGATGGGAGAAATAAAGGAAAAATGATAGTGAAAATCTAACACTAACTATCAAAATCAAACTGCTGTGAAATCAGCATGTTTGGACTAAACACCAACGCAAAAATGAATGAGCTTTATGCAACCCTGTCTGGCAGACATGTTCCATTTGGCAAGAAAAGTAAACTCGAAAACATGAAAGTATTAATTGTATTGACGTCCCATAGTGAATTAGGGAATACAGGAGAAAAGACCGGTTTTTGGATTGAGGAATTTGCAGCTCCTTATTATATTTTGGCCGATGGCGGTTCAGAAATAACCATCGCTTCACCAAAAGGAGGCCAGCCACCAGTTGATCCCAAAAGTGAATTGAAAGATGCCCAAACTCCTGCCACTGAAAGGTTTTATAAAGACGACAGCTTAATTGATAAAGTGGCTCATACCTTAAAGCTCAGTGAAGTAAAAGTAGACGATTATGAAGCAGTTTTTTATCCTGGTGGTCATGGGCCCTTGTGGGATTTAGCAAATGATAAAACCTCTATCAAATTAATCGAAGCGTTTTACAATCATCAAAAACCCATTGCTTTTGTATGTCACGCACCTGCTGCATTGGTCAACACGAAAGCGATGAATGGCGAACCACTTGTAAAAGGCAAACACCTGACAGGTTTTTCAAATACTGAAGAAGAGGCAGTTCAGTTAACGAAGGTAGTGCCCTTTTTACTAGAAGATGAACTCACAAAACATGGGGCTCATTATTCCAAAGGCGCTGATTGGGCATCATATGTAAAACAGGACGGCTTATTGATTACGGGCCAAAACCCAGGGTCTTCAGAGGCCGTAGCGCAATTGATTCTAAAAACACTCAAAGGGGAAAAATAGCAGGAAGTAAGAAACATTGCTTCATGAGTTTGTAAAGTACTTGGCAACTAAATACTCGAATGTGACCCAGATGTATGGTTACGTTCAGAGTCCACAAACATTTAAACCCATAAAATTATGATGTACTATGACAATTACCACTTCTGGGGGATGCACTTAATATGGTGGTTTATCTGGATGGTCTTACTGTTTTGGATTTTTGCCACTCCATATAATATCCCGGGGCAACGTGTAAAAAATGATACTCCATTGGATACTTTAAAAAAGCGCTTTGCTAACGGGCAAATCAACAATGAGGAATATCAGGAAAAGAAGGAAATTCTTGAGAGATAATTTGCCCTCTAAAACCTAACAGTATGTGTTTTTCAGCTGGCGCCAGTTTAGGTGCAGGTGCCGTTCTTACAGTTATCGGTGTTGCTTCTATTAAAAAGGCGCATCATCCTTCACAGCTATTATTTGCCAGTATACCACTATTTTTTGGTGTGCAGCAAATAGCTGAGGGGGTCTTATGGCTTACACTTTCAAACCCCGACTATGTGAATACTCAAAAAATATTCACGTATATCTACTTGTTGTTTGCACAAACACTCTGGCCCATTTGGGTTCCAATTTCCATTTTACTAATGGAGAAAAATGCAACAAGAAAAAACATACAAAGGGTTTTGTCCATAATAGGAATATTAGTTGGGGTCTACTTCACTTACTGCCTTTTAATGTTTACGGTCGAAGCAAAAATTGATGGCCAACACATTAAATATTTTCTAGATTACCCATCTTCTATGAAAGACTATAGTTATGTCTTATATGGGTTAGTCATTATTGCTCCACCATTCTTTTCACACATAAAGCGAATGTGGGTTTTAGGCATAGGCATCATTGCCTCTTATGTGATTACACACATATTTTATGACCAATATAGCCTATCCGTTTGGTGTTTTTTTGCCGCCATTATTAGCATTTCGACTTACGTAATTATGGTAGAAATATCAAATGCAGAAAGACAAAACAGTTTAACCGATAATCAGTAATGGTTACCCTCATCTAACGCTGATTGTTAAGCATCAGGCTTTAGTTGATGGATATTGAATATGCTTTTAGGATTACTCATTTAAATCACAAAACTATTTGAAATTGGTTACCAAGAAACGAGAAAATTAATACCCAACCACCATACAAGCTTAATAAAGAAGCATGACACTTACTGAATATATGTTAAGATTGGGATGTGCGCTAGGCTGTGGAATGGTCATTGGCATTGAACGACAATTTCATCATAAATCAGCAGGATTAAAGACCAATACACTCGTGGCTTTGGGGGCTGCAGTTTATGTACTCCTATCCATTCAGTTAGCTGACGAATCAGGAACAGACGTTACCCGAATCATTGGACAGGTCGTTACAGGGGTTGGTTTTTTAGGAGCAGGAGTCATACTGCATCAGGGGGCAACTGTACAAGGCCTTACTACAGCTGCAACCATTTGGTGCAGTTCGGCCGTTGGATGCTTGGCAGCAGCAGGATATTATGCTGAAGCAGGAATTACTTCTCTATTAATTGTGGTAATAAACTATGTGTTACGCAGTGTAGATAAGTGGGTCAGATGACTATACCTACAATAACAATATTACTTTTTGCTATCACGCTCTACTTGATTTTCAAACCCAAGAAAAGTAATCCTATAATTAAGTCTTGTTCTCCAGGTTGGCAGAAAATACTATTTTCCAAAGTCAGGTTTTACCAAACACTTTCAGCAACAGATCAAAAAGAATTTGAAAGGCAGATCCTTGGTTTTCTGAATAATCATAAGATCACGGGCATCGAAATTGAGGTGACAGATGAAGACAAGCTGCTAGTAGCTTCAAGTGCTATCATTCCTGTCTTTCACTTTCTAGATTGGGTGTATATCAATCTGGATGAAGTATTGCTTTACTCTTCTAGCTTTAATGAGTCATTTGAAACTTCAGTTGAAAAACGCAATATTCTAGGTCAGGTGGGCTGGGGTGTCATGAATCGAAAAATGATCCTTTCAAAACCCGCATTGCATCAGGGTTTTGAAAATGAACACTCAAAGAGCAGTGTAGGCATTCACGAGTTTGTACATCTCATAGACAAGACGGATGGTACTGTGGATGGTTTACCAGAGGTCATACTACAAAAGCAGTATGTCATTCCATGGTTAAAAATGATGCATCAGGAAATAGAAAAAATCAAAAAAGGCCACTCAGATATAAATCCCTATGGTGCATTAAATGAAGCTGAGTTTTTTTCGGTGGTATCGGAGTATTTTTTCAACCAACCAAAGCTCTTTGAGAAAAAGCATCCTGAGTTGTTCAGCATGATGGACACGATGTTTAATGTTCAAAAGAAATAGAAACCAGTGTTATCTCCTCCTTTTAGATGTTACAAATCACAACATCTAGCTATCGAAGAGGATATTAATCAACGATGCCAGTGACGAGGGTCATTAGAAAGGGTACTAGTCTAAAGTAATTTTGTTCTGTCTTGTAGGTGAACAAAAAACTAAAGGCTAAGATGATTAATTCTTCTGAATTCAATACTGGCCAAGTAACAAGTATACGCGGAAGCGTGGTAGATGTGTCGTTTGCGACCCATTTACCCACCATCAGCACTTTACTACTAACTGGTAAGGACAATCAAATTAAAATGGAGGTTTTTACCCAGCTAGATGCGCAACATGTACGCTGCATTGCATTGACACCCACACAGGGTCTTGCTCGTGGTATGGCAGTCACCTCAACAAGCAAACAACTTTCCGTTCCCGTAGGAAAAAATATCATAGGACGCATGTTTGATGTTTTCGGAAACACCATCGATCATTTGGAGCCGCTAGTTGAAGTAAAAAGAAAGTCTATTCATCAATCTCCACCACCTCTATCTAAACGATCCACCAAGTCTGAAGTCTTTATCACTGGCATCAAAGCGATAGACGTACTCATTCCACTTGAACGTGGTGGAAAAGCCGGCCTGTTTGGTGGCGCAGGTGTTGGAAAAACCGTCTTGCTTACCGAAATGATCCACAACATGGTGGGACATAATAAAGGTGTGAGCATGTTTTGTGGGATCGGAGAAAGATGCCGCGAGGGACACGAACTCTATCACGAAATGAAAGATGCCGGAGTGCTGGACAATATGGTCATGCTATTTGGTCAAATGAATGAACCTCCTGGTGCTCGCTTTCGGATAGGACATGCCGCATTGACCATGGCAGAGTATTTTAGAGACGAAGAGCATCGGGATGTCCTCTTACTTATCGACAATATTTTTCGTTTTATCCAAGCTGGAATGGAAGTTTCTGGATTGATGGGGCAAATGCCTTCTCGACTAGGCTATCAGCCCACTTTAGAAACAGAATTATCAAAACTCGAAGAACGCATTGCCAATACTGATGCAGGAGCGATTACCTCCATTCAAGCGGTGTATGTACCTGCTGATGACTTAACAGATCCCGCAGCAGTTCATACCTTTTCTCACTTGTCAGCATCGATTGTCCTTTCCAGAAAGAAAGCCAGTGAAGGACTATACCCTGCCATCGACTTGTTACAATCCAATTCAAAAATGGCAACACCCGGTATTATTGGCAAAAGACATTATTTGTTGGCACAACAAATACGCAAAACATTGGCCCATTATGAAGACCTCAAAGACATTATTGCCATGCTCGGCTTAGAGCAATTATCGGCTGAAGACCACCGAATAGTCAACCGGGCCAGGCGCCTGGAACGCTTTCTCACCCAGCCATTCTACACCACCGAACAATTCAGTGGAATCCAAGGCAAAGAAGTGAAATTAGAAGATGCCTTGTCTGGTTGTGAACGTATCCTTTCTGATGAATTAAAAGATGTACAAGAAAGTGCCTTTTACATGATAGGCAACATTGACGAGGCTTTAAAAGAGACAAAAGATATGAGACATCAGAAGGAAGATGAGACACTAACTGCTAAGGTCTAAACAATGACGATGCATCTTAAAATACTGCTTCCCTTTCGTGTGTTTGAAGACATTCAAAACGTCAAACGCATCGTCATGGAAACAAGCGAAGGAGCTTTTGGACTTTTGCCACAGCGACTGGACTGTGTAGCAGCCCTGGTGCCAGGGATTTTTACCTATGAAACAGAAAGCGAACAGTACATCGCCATTGACGAGGGCGTGATGATAAAAGCGGGTGAAGAAGTATTGGTTTCGGCCCGCAATGCCATTCGTGGTGCAAGCCTAGAAGATTTGCATCAATCAGTGGAAACAGCCTTTAAAAGACTAGATGAAAGTGAAAAGGACATACGCTCCTCCATGGCAAAGATGGAAAGTGGTTTCATCATCAGCCTAGAAAAACTGAAAGAATAGCATGACTGACACAGATAAAAAGAAACCAAATGAGTTCAGCCAGCAAGTCGGTGATAAGGCAAGAAGAAAACTAAATGCACAACGAGAACACAAAAGTGTGTGGTCTGGTTTGGGCATGTTTGGACTAATCGGCTGGTCGATTGTTGTACCTACACTTTCTGGGGCAGCATTGGGTGTTTGGTTAGATCGGCATCACCCACAATCCTTCTCCTGGGCCCTGAGTCTGTTGATTCTCGGCTTGCTCCTAGGCTGTGTACTGGCTTGGCAATGGGTAGAAAAAGAACATGAAGACATAAACCAAAAAGAAGATGAATGAAACACTTTTTATGATCGCGGCCCTACTCACAGGAGTAGTCTTAGGCCTTCTTTTCTTTGGGGGGCTTTGGTATACCACCAGAAAGGGATTGAAGATAAAACGACCTGCTTTGTGGTTCTTAGGAAGCTATATCTTCCGAATGGGGATCGTATTAGTTGGTTTCTATTTAGTCATGCAGCGTGCTAATTGGTCAGACGGACTCATGTGTTTGCTTGGATTTATTGCCGCTCGATTTATTGTTCTTCGCCTAACCAAGAATTATGAATTGAAAAACCGCCTTGCCAATGAAAAAATAAAGGAAGTCGCTCATGAAGCTTAGTCCAGACGAAACTGTTTTTTGGGAATATGGATTTATCTCCATCAATCTTACCCTGGTAACCACCTGGGGTATTATGCTACTATTGGTAGTTGCAGCAGTACTTGTCACTAGTAGATTAAAAACTGATATACGCATCTCTCGGTGGCAATGCTTTCTAGAAATGGTGGTCACGGGAATCAATCAACAAATCAAAGAGGTAGGATTAAAGCAGCCAGAACGCTACATCGGCTTCATTGGCACTCTATTTTTATTCATAGCATTTGCCAATCTCCTAATCATTTTACCTTGGTACGAACCCCCAACTGGATCACTTTCTACAACAGCTGCGCTTGCCATCTCGGTACTCTTTGCGGTGCCCTTTTTTGGCATCGAGCAAAGTGGTTTTAAGGGGTATTTAAAGTCATACATCAGGCCTACGGTAATTATGTTGCCTTTTAACATCATCGGAGAAGTTTCTCGCACCCTTGCCTTGACAATCCGTCTGTTTGGTAACATCATGAGTGGCGGCTTGATTGTCGCAGTTTTACTGAGTATTGCTCCTTTTATATTCCCCGTAATCATGACCGCATTAGGTATGTTAACAGGAATGGTACAGGCCTATATCTTCAGCATTTTGGCCACAGTGTATATCGCTGCGGCCATTCAACAAAGTGATAAAAAAACAACAAAAACAATTCAACTAAAAGAGATTTAACATGGACAGTATAACAGTGATCGCAATCGTTTCAATAATTACAGCAGGCTTTACAACAAGCATTGGATGCATGTTTCCGGCCTTAAGTGAAGGCAAGGCTGTCGTTTCTGCGCTGCAATCTGTGGCCCAGCAACCTGATGCAGCACCAACCATCACCAGGACCTTATTCGTAGGTTTGGCAATGATCGAGTCCACGGCCATTTATTGTTTTGTGGTCTCGATGATTCTCATTTTCGCCAATCCATTTTGGAACCACATTATAGCCTGATAAGCCCATGGAAATCAATTGGTTTACAGTTATAGCGCAGGTAATTAATTTCTTCATTTTGGTGTGGTTACTCAAACGCTTTCTATACAAGCCCATTTTAAAGGCAATAGACGAACGGGAAAGCAAAATTGCAGGACAATTGAAGGAAGCTGAAGTAAAAAAAACTGAGGCAACAAAGGAGCAGGAAGACTTTCAACAAAAGAATGAGACCTTCGATCAGGAAAGGAAAGACCGCATGGGTCAGGTGGTTTCGGAAACGGAAGAAGAACGTCAAAAATTGTTAGATCAGGCACGTAAAGATGCTGAGGCCTTAACCCAACAACTGGCAATAGCCGCAAAGGAGCAGCGGCATAATCAGCACTTAGAACTCACTCGAAAAATCAAGGAAGAAGTCTTTGCCGTTTCGCGTAAAGCCATGGCTGACCTTGCTTCAATGGATTTGGAAGAGCAATTGACACACATGTTTATTAAGCGTCTAAAAGCCCTAAAAAAGAAGGAATTACAAGACTTGAAAGAGGCCTTTGAAGGAAGTGCTGATCCGCTTTTAATCCGAAGCGCTATGCCGCTGCCTGAGCAACAACAAAAAGCACTAAAACAGACAATTGATAAAGTGCTGGCTACCGACACATTGTTAAAATTCACGGTAACTCCTGCATTGATTGGAGGCATTGAATTGAGTACTCAGGACTACAAATTGGCCTGGAGCATTTCGGAATACCTAAGTGCATTTGAGGAAACTACTTCCGAAATAAACGATTGGCAAGCGACTAAACCCATGTCAAAAAAATAAAATGCCTAAAACTAAGCCCGATCATACCACTCCAGATATTTTTACTCAATTAAAGGAGCATCGAGAAAAGTATACCTTTTCTTTTACTCCTCGCGAACTAGGCCATGTAATGAGTGTGTCTGCTGGGATTGTTAAAGTATCCGGACTACCAGACGTTGGGTTTGAAGAGTTGTTAAGGTTCCCAAGAAGCCTGTTTGGCATTGCCTATAATATAGACGAGGACGAAATTGGTGTGATCCTACTCGGTGATGATTCCCTCCTACAGGTAGGAGATGAAGTAGAGCGAACCGCTAGGGTCATGGATATTCCTGTTGGAAATGCATTGATAGGGCGTATTCTGAATCCGCTAGGCGAGCCCGTAGATGGAGAAGGTCCCATTCTGCATGCACAGCGATTACCCATCGAGCGCACTGCCACTGCCATTATGGATCGCGCCCCCGTATCTGTGCCGCTACAAACGGGATTGAAAGTCATCGATGCCTTGATTCCCATTGGTCGTGGACAAAGAGAATTAATTCTGGGAGATCGCCAAACCGGTAAAACAGCCATTGCCATTGACACCATCATCAACCAAGCGGATAAAAATGTGATCTGCGTGTACTGCGCCATAGGACAGCGCGCCTCCTCGGTAGCCAAGCTCATTGCCAACCTGAAAGAAAAAGGAGCCATGGACTACACTGTCGTGGTGGTTACAGAAGGAAACGATCCACCAGGCTTGAAATACATTGCGCCTTATGCTGCCACTAGTATTGCCGAATTTTTCATGGAAGAAGGAAGGGATGTCCTTATCGTGTATGATGATCTCACCCACCATTCCCGTGCTTATCGCGAATTGTCCTTACTATTAAGAAGACCTCCGGGACGAGAAGCCTTTCCGGGCGATATTTTTTATATCCATTCACGATTGCTTGAACGATCTACACACCTGAGCGAGAAACTGGGTGGTGGGTCATTGACAGCATTACCGATCATTGAAACGGAAGCGCAGAACATATCAGCCTATATCCCAACCAACCTCATTTCCATCACAGATGGGCAGATATACCTTTCTCCAAAATTATTTGAGCTGGGTATTTTACCTGCCGTTGATGTGGGTAAATCCGTTTCTCGTGTAGGCGGGAAAGCACAGTTGCCTGGCTACCGTGCTGTAACAGGAAACCTGAAGTTGGCTTATGCCCAATTTGAAGAGTTAGAAAATTATGCCCGCTTTGGAACACGGCTAGATGAAGCTACACGAAAAACCATTGAACACGGAAAAAGAATCCGCAGTTGGCTGGTTCAAGAAAGGCTGCACCCCTTGTCAGTCGTGGAACAAATCGTGGTACTGTTGGCTTTGACCAAAGGGTACTTTGATACAATTCCCATAGAAAAAACACGTGATGCTGAAGCTGAATTGCAAAGGGCATGCGATGCATTGGACGCTAAACTGATCAAGCGGTTATCTTCAAATGAAAAACTAACTGACTCTGACAAAGCGGCCATTTTGAAATTGGCGAAAGAGATACTTAGCTCCTTTCAGGAGGAATCCGCTTCGCCATTAAGCGAAACTAAAGAAGATAAAAGCTAATGGAAACCTTAGCCAATCTACAACAAAAACTAAGTGGTGCAGAAGACTTAAAATCGGTGGTGCGTACCATGAAAGCCATGGCAGCCTCCAATATTGGCCAATATGAATTAGCCGTCAATGCGCTAGGCGAATACAACGGCACAGTAGGCTTAGGCATTCTTGCCTATTTCAGAGAAAAACATACCAGTGCTTTGAATAGCAAACCGATTCTACAAAAAGAGAAAGCGTCAAGGCATTGTGCCATAGTTTTTGGGTCAGATCAGGGCCTTGTCGGACAGTTTAATGACATCATTGCCGATTTTGTTTCAACCTATTTAGAGGACTTACCAGGTGACAAAGAAATATGGGCTGTTGGGGAGCGGGTGGCCTTGAAATTGGCAGATATGGGTTTCACTATTACGAAAAGCTTCCCCTTGCCCGGTGCAGTGGAGGCAATTACCCCACTGGTAAGCCAAATCCTTATCAGCAGCGAAGAAAACATTGAAAATGGACATTTCAGTGGTGTCCATGTTTTTCATAACCAGCCAAAAATCGGAATAGGCTACACACCCGTTGCACTGCAATTATTACCCTTAGATGAACAATGGAAACAACGTTTCTTGAATCTAACATGGCCTACAACAAACATCCCGCAAGTGGCGGGAGATACCCAAGATACGCTCTTAGCACTTATTCACGAATATCTTTTTTCCTCACTTTACAAAGCATGTGCAGAATCGCTGGCGAGTGAAAATGCCAGTCGGCTGGTGGCTATGCAACGTGCAGAGAAAAACATTGGAGAACTATTGGATCACTTGAATCATCAATATCATCAACTGCGCCAAGGCTTAATTGACGAAGAATTGTTTGATGTCATCTCGGGTTTTGAAGCACTAAAAAAGAGTAAATAACGAGCACTACCATGGACTTGATTGACTACTATAAAACACTGGGAATCGATAAGAAGGCTACACAGGGAGCTATTAAAAAGGCTTACCGAAAATTGGCTAGAAAGTTTCATCCCGATTTAAACCCTAATGATGAAGCCGCAATCCTGAGTTTTCAGAAAATCAATGAAGCCAACAACGTATTAAGCGATCCGGAGAAGCGTAAGAAATATGACCAGTATGGAAAGGACTGGGAACATGCGGAGGAATATGAGAAGTCCAAACGTGCGCAATCCACGAGGCAAAAAGGCGGAGGAGGTGCGCAGAATACCGAAGATTTTTCTGATTTCTTTGAATCCATGTTTGGAGGTGACCCAAGAGGAGGCAGACAGGCAATGTACAGGGGCGAAGATATTCGGGCTACATTGGCACTGTCTTTTATGGATGCTTACAAAACGCACAAGCAAACACTCAAAGTCAACGGAAAAGGTATCAGGATTACGATTCTTGCAGGCATTAAAAACGAGCAAACCATCAAATTATCAGGGCATGGTGGAGCGGGGCTAAACGGAGGCCCAAAAGGAGATTTGTATATCACCTTTTCAATTGGAAATCATCCTGACTTCAAGCGTTTAGGAAATAACCTCCATACTACTTTAGAATTGGATTTATACAAAGCCATACTTGGTGGAGACCTCACTATTGATACCCTTGATGGCAAGGTAAAACTCAAGGTGAAACCAGAAACCCAAAATGGCAGTCAGGTAAAACTGAAAGGAAAAGGGTTTCCGGTGTATAAAAAAGAAGGCGTATTTGGCGATTTATATGTCACCTACACCGTCAAAATCCCAACGGGCCTCACCAACAAACAAAAGGAATTATTTACCGAACTATCTAAGCTATAACAGAGGTGGCAGGAAATCGCTTAATTGCGTTTGCGCAAGAACAATTTTATAGGAATTGATGAATGAAAGTGATGTAAATATCATTAAAGCTTCTGGTGATGTTGTGAAGTTCTCAGAATCCAAGCTTCGGATTTCGCTTGAGAAATCAGGGGCAAGCTCCGAACTAATTGAGGAGATAGTCAGTCAAATAATCAATGAACTTGTAGAAGGTATGTCTACGCATCAGATCTACAAAAGGGCATTCAGCTTACTCAGAAAGAGGGCCATACCCGTTGCCGCAAAATACAAATTAAAGGAGGCCATTATGGAACTTGGCCCGACAGGTTACCCTTTCGAGAAATTTATAGGAGAAATTCTCAAATTTCAGGGCTTTGATACTGAGGTTGGCGTGATGGCACAAGGTAAATGTGTGATGCATGAGCTGGATGTAGTGGCAAAAAAAGGTAACAAACGCTTTATGATTGAATGTAAGTTTCATAACCGGCCTGGAAAGAAAACAGATGTAAAAGTACCGCTCTATATTCAATCAAGATTTCTGGACGTTTCCAAGAATTGGCGGAAGCTTCCAGGAGGAGAAACACAATACCACCAAGGGTGGGTAGTGACCAATACCAAATTTAGTGTGGATGCCATTGACTATGGTACCTGCGTTGGATTGCATATGATGGGTTGGGACTATCCAAAAAAAGGAAGTCTAAGTGACCGAATCGCCCTATCAGGCCTTTATCCCCTCACTTGTCTTACAACGCTAACCAAAACTCAAAAGCAGCAGCTCATAGATGCGAATGTGGTCCTTTGCAAGGATATTTATAATAAACCTGAAGTATTGAATCTCGCTTTTATTCAACCCAAAAAAACAGGGAAAATTCTCAAGGAAGTCAGAGCAATGTCTGAGATAGCCCCTAGTTAGGTCTTGATTGGATGAATCATTTAATAGGACAATAATCAATCACCGACATGATGGAAGTCATTCATAGCTGTCCAAAAAATGACGCTATTTGATACTTCAAACCAAAGAAATAGTGAAATGAATTATTCCATAGATACAATAGTCAAAATGAATTTCGATGAGGCCATAGCAGCTACAGTTGAAGCTTTAAAGGGCCAAGGCTTTGGGGTACTCACAGAAATTGATCTAAAAGAGACATTTAAGAAAAAGCTAGATGTAGACTTTAGGAATTACCGAATATTGGGTGCCTGCAATCCACATTTTGCCTTCCAAGCACTTGCGGCTGAAGACAAAATTGGCACTATGTTGCCTTGTAATGTCATCATTCAGGAGCATGAAAATGGTAGGGTTGAAGTATCCGCAGTCAACCCAATGGCGTCTATGCAAGCAGTAGAAAACGCTGAACTGGCAGGCATTGCTTCAGAGGTAAATGACAAATTAAAAAGAGTTATCTCTTCGTTGAATTGAATTATGCCTCAGCAATTTTATTCCTGATAGCATAGCGTACCAAGCCTGCAGTATTTTTGGCCTGCAATTTTTGGATGAGGTTTCTCCTGTGCGTATCCACGGTGCGGGGGCTTATAAATAGTTTGTCTGCAATTTCGTGGTTAGTGTGCTCTTCAGAAATAAGTTTAAGGATTTCTGTTTCTCTATTGGTTAGTTTACTCAAACCCTTAAACTCATTGTTCTCTTTTCCTCTGACCAGTTGATTCATGATTTTGGCCGACACTTCCTTGTTAAAATAAGGCTCTCCGTTTGACACGGTTTCTATGGCTTCCAAAAGTTCATCCATCCCCGTGTTTTTTAAGATGTAACCTAGTGCTCCAGCCTTAAGGGCTTCTCTGATGTGTGACTCTTCAGTATGCATGCTAAGCATCAAGACATTGACATCAGGGTATTGTTTAGTAATAATACCGGTGGCTTCAGTGCCACTCATTTCGGGCATACTGATGTCCATAACTACAAGATCGAAAGTTGCGTTGGCCAAGTGATCAATAGCTTCCTTTCCGTTCACCGCTTCTGCTGCCACATCAAGGTGTTCATGATTCATTAGTGAATTTTTGATACCCACTCTAATTAAAGCGTGATCATCGACTAACAAAATCCTGATTTTCTTCATAGTGGTATATTAATAGAAACCGAGGTACCGCTTTTTTTACATGAATCAATGTGTATTTCTCCTTTAAGTAACAGCGCTCTAGACTGCACATTACTCAAACCCAATCCATCCGACTTCGCGTTTACATCAAATCCACATCCGTCATCCTCCACTATCCCAATCAATTCAGTCTTGGCCCTGGTCACGTGTATATCAATACTACCTGAGTTGGCGTGCTTTAATGCGTTATTGACCAGCTCCTGAATAATACGATAAAGCCCCAAGGCTACTTTTTTATCTAGCTGTCGCAGATCGCCATGAAGGTTAAGATTTAATTCCACCACTGTCGATTTATCGATCGTTTCGCAGAGATGTTCAAGTGCCCTGGCCAAACCAAAATCTTCAAGAATCTGAGGTGTAAGATTACGTGAAATGGTTCTCACTTCATCAATAGTCTGATTCAGCTTTTCCCTTACCTCATCATAAATTTTCTTGAACTTATCGTTGAAGTGCTTCAGCTCTGGTTCTAAGGCGTTTAGGTTTAGACCGATGGCTGAAATGGACTGACCCAGCCCATCATGCAACTCCTGAGCAAGTCTTCTTCTTTCATTTTCCTGACCAATCACCAGCGCTTCGGTTCTCTCTATTTCCAAAGCTCGCTTCTCAGTAATATCCACACCACTACTCAGTGTCGCTTCTGGCCGTCCAGACTTATCTTTCAACAGGGTATTGTGCCACTCGACAAGGCGTAAGGCTCCATTTTTTCCTATCACTAGATTTTCAGAGGATAGGCTGATTGTAGCTTCATTTTTCATCATCTGGCGAAAAATTTCTCGAACGGGCTCACTCTCAGTCAATGGAATGAATTTATCAAACCAATTCTCACCCCTCAATTTATCCTCAGGTACTCCTAGCAGTTCGCTACCAGCCTTATTGATCATAGCAATTTGCCCCTTCTTATCTAAAACAAGGAATATGGAGTTGGTCACCTCAAGGTACTGCTGAATTAATTGACGCTCCTTTCTCAGTTCAACTTCAAGTCTTTTTCGTTTAGAAACATCAACAATAAAGCAAACGATCAGTAAGCCGATGTCTGATTCAATATAACTCAGACTGATTTGAAGCGGTATTTTTTTCCCTGATTTGTGCAGCCCATAAATCTCGAGTTCGGAGGCCATGCGACTTGGTAGAGGAGCTTTTGCAGATGTCTTTCTTTGCTGGGCGTCTTCTTTTTTAAGTTTGGATGGCACAAAGTTTTCAACTGGTTGGTTGAGCACCTCAGCCATCTCATATCCAAAGGTTTTAAGGCAGCTAGGGTTTGCTCTGATTATTTTGCCATGACTATCCGTAACCAGAATGCCTTCCACGGAGTTCTGGAAAATCAGAGAAAAAATAGAATCATCCTGTAAAGAATCTAAAGACATATAGAGATTGATTAAAAGCAATAATCAATATATTTATTTTAACTATCGAAAGAAAGTAATTGTAGTCTTAAGAATTGGGATGAATAACAAAAAAATGACTATCAATGAATTAACAAGAAATTAAAACATCAAGGTGGTCAATTAATTGGCCAATAATGTGTTTTTTGAAGGCTGGCCATCGCTTAATAAAATAGGGTAGTTGAACCGTTGGAATAAGCAGCAAGCGAGAAGGGCGGCACACTTTGGCAGAATGACTGGATTCCTCAAGGTTTTTAATGTTTTGTATGCCGATAAACTCTCCACAGGCCACTGGGGCTAGTTCAATGGAATAGCCCTCTGAATTCTTTTTATAAAGCGCTACTCTCCCTTCAATTAAAAAATAAATTTGATTGACTTTTTCTCCTTCCTGGTACAGTTGACCATGAATCTTGTCGATAATTCTGATGCCTCGACCTAGTCGTTTATGGCGATACCTTAATCTAGGGAAAGCATATTGAGGGCTTAGTTGATTTAATATCATTGTCATTTTTTAACCATCTGATACTGTGCTAAAATTGCTTTCACTGCTTTGTGTATTTTTTCTTCCACGTTTTTTGGAGGAACATCAGACAGGAGGCTACTCCCTGCACCTTGCCATACAAGGTATCCTTTTTTTGCATCGACCATGTGAATAATGAGTGCACCTTTTTTGTAGGTATAGGAAGAAACGTCATTGTCTGCCCAATATCTAAAATTGGAAGGGTTGGAATCATGAACGACATAATCCAATCCTTGATTAATGGTCAAGTGAAAATCTATCAATAATTCAGGCGCCCAATCGAACCTGTTTAAGCCCAAAGCCACTAATTCCATTTCAATGGCTTCTTTTATCCTTTTTCTGTTCAATTCGTTATCGGATATAGGATTCACTTTGCTAGGAATTTCCTGCTTCTTCGCCCAAGCAAAGGTTTTATATGTATAGAAGTCAATTGTCTTATCAAAATCTGAGCTGACATACAGTTTTGGGATACAACTAAGCAATGTCAAGAGCAAGAGCAAAACTGGGGCTAATTTTTTCATGGACAACCTGTTTAAGGTATGACTGCTATTACAAAACTAACGAGGCTTTTATTTTACTCTAATGATACCCATCAATGGTCAGAATGATTTTCATGGTTATTTTTCTTTTTGATCATTCGCTAGGGTTCGCTTGAAAATCAGTTTTGTGTATGATTTCAATCATTTCCATTGACTCAAATCTTCTGGTTCTTGGTTATAAATTCTTGAAGATGAAAAGTTCCTTGTACCTAGGTCAATTTGCCAAAGTGAAAGTGTTTGTCCACTGGACCTTTTTGATCCTGATTGTCTACATCATTTTCGCCGGGATTTCAGCGGGCGATAGCACGGAAGCCATCGGTTGGCATGTGCTTTTTATACTCACCATTTTTCTTTGTGTTGTGCTTCATGAATTTGGTCATGCGCTGACAGGGAGGAGGTTCGGCTTCAAAACCAAAGACATCATATTATTACCTATCGGTGGTGTGGCCCGTTTTGAAAAACTACCCGAAAACCCTAGACAGGAATTTTTGGTAGCCATTGCAGGGCCAATGGTTAATTTTTTCATTGCAGGGATCCTATATGTCATCACCCAGCCCAGCACCGAAAGCGTACTGGCCTTGGACTTTACTACCATCAATGCGACCAATTTCCTTATGCTCTTGTGGATGATCAACCTGTCTCTAGGCCTTTTTAACCTGATACCCGCCTTTCCAATGGATGGCGGTAGAATTTTCAGGGCGCTATTGGCGATGTTTTTAGCAAGGGAAAGGGCTACTGCGATTGCCGCTGCCCTTGGCATTGTATTAGCAGTAGTCTTCATCTTTGCTGGCTTTTATTATAACCCCTTCCTTATTTTAATCGGAGTGTTTATTATCCTATCGGCTTCCTCGGAAACATCCATAGTAAAGGCCAAGGCATTATTGGAAGGCCATACAGTAGGTGAAATTGTCATGCATGACTATGCCTCATTAGACCATGACATTCCCATTGCAGAAGCTTCGGAAGTAGTACTGGACGGGCAATCGGTCAATTTTGCGGTCACTGCGGGTGATAAGGACATCATTGGCTATGTCAGCAAGGATCAGATCATAAAGTCGCTCACCAATAGCGATCATTACAGTACTAGACTATCCGAAATTATGACGGTAATTACTCAAACTATACCTATCGAAACACCATTAAAGGAACTTTATGCCAATCCTCTATTGAGAAAAAATGCACTACTTCCAGTGTCTGATAAAGGAGCAATTATTGGGGTGATTAACTTGGAGAATATTCTAGAGTTCCTTGCCATTAAGCAGGCGACGTTACAATGGAAGAACCTGCTAAAAAGGAATAAACCTCACTAAGGGAGAGGTGCTTTTTATCTCTTTAAAATGCAGCGTTTGTCATAAACATTACATGCACTAATCGTAGCCTAAGGATAATAATAGAGCATATTATTGATGATAGGGTTGTTTTTTCAGCCACCTGAACAAATCTTCTACATGGCTTTGAAGGCATAATTCAGTCCCTTCATTCATTGTAGCGGCTGTCCCACAGGCGACACCGTAGCGCAATGCATTCTTCTCACTGAAGCCTTTGGAAAATGCCCAAATCATTCCTGCTACCATACTATCTCCTGCACCTACGGTACTTTTGTTCACCACTGTTGGTGGAGTAACATAGTTGATTTCTTTTCGACTTACCATCATAGCACCACGAGGCCCTAAGGACACTATAATAATTTCTGCTTGACCCTTTTCAACAAGACCCTTAGCAATTTCCACTTGCTCATGTCCTTTTAACATTTCTAAACCCGCCAATTCGCTTAGTTCTTTTAGATTTGGTTTTACCAGAAACACTCCTTTTTCTACTGCAAGCTGTAGGGGCTGACCGGAAGTATCTAAGGCTACCTTAATGCCATTTTTGGAAGCCCAAGTGCATATTTTGCTATAAATATTATCTGGCAAGCCTGGTGCGTTGCTTCCACTGATTACGAGGTATTCTGGTAACATAGTGAGCTTTTTCAGAATTTCGAAGACCCTGTTTTGCTCACTGGTGGTATAGGTAGGCCCTGGCATTCCAAAACGATATTGCTGGTTGGTAGATTCATCTATGACCACAAGGTTTTCGCGGGTCCATGACTCCGTAGCAAATGGAATAGCACTGACGCCTTCTTTGTCCAGTAACTTTTCAACCATAGTGCCAGCGGGACCCGCGGATTGAAATATCGCAGTTGGGTCTCCTCCCAAGCGTTTAATAACTCTTGCCACATTGATACCTCCGCCACCCGGATCATATTTAGGGCTGTTACAGCGTAACTTTTGTTCAGGAATTACTCGGGCTACCGTTGTGCTTTTATCCAGCGCAGGATTTATGGTAAGGGTGACAATTGACATCTCATTATTCTTTTTGGATAATTGGTTTGGGATAAATTTCCAGTCTATTGAGATAAACAATCGACAGCAAAAGACCGCCTAAGGCGATAAGACCCCAAAGCACAATTACTATACTATCTGGATCAAGCCCCTTTAGGTAGATGCTTACTGCCATGCCCATAAATGCACAACTCATTAATAAACTCATGACTAACATTACGCCTACCATGATTAATCCTAAAGTGTGATTCTTATATAATAATATCGAAGCTATAACCATCATAGGCACTCTAATGCCAAGGTCTAGGGTATACATTACTATAGGAGGTTCACCATCAGGAGTTTCAGAAAAATAATCTATAAGGGTGAGGTGTTTCACTAAATCCTCTAGCCATAGCCAGGATAAAAAAGCCGAAATCAACAGGAAATAGGCAATGATCGAAGAGAGCGTCAGCCTGTGCCTGTAGGCGTAGTCATTCTTGGCATTCAATAGGTGGTGAAAGACTACGAATAGACATAGCAGAGAAATAGAAAATATTGGAAGATGAATAAAATACAGCCCCGTAAAACTAGCCTCAAATACAAAGAAGGTATAAATATAGACTAGATAGAAAAGCACACCTGCAAGCACTAATTCCCAAACCAAAGAACGTTTCAATATTACCTTCCATGAAGAAAATAAGAGCACAGGCATTCCGATAATCAATGTTACCCAATCTTGCCCTAGCGATTGTGCATTTGTCCATTCCCCATCCAAATAAAGGTCATTATTGGTAATACCAATCACAGTGGCCACCGTGCAGAGCATCACCAAAAGTCCGGTGAGTGGGCCCAAAGCTTTAAAGTCTATGGTGTGGATGGCAATGTTTCTCATGGCTAGTTTTTTTAATACTCGAATCAACGCATACCCTTTTTAATTTGAAATGATGAGTATCATCCTATACCGTGACAGGCATCATCGGCAAGATGTTGCTTCTGAATTAGCTTTGAACTTTAATTACAAATTGTAAATCAAAGATTATGAAGGTATCAGTGATTGTCTACAGTCGGCCTCAAGAGCCAATAGGGCTTGCTTCCTTCAAAAACCAATTGAGAGAATCCACATTGCGCTATTATGCTTCGGACCTGCTTTTTGACAAAGGGTACTTCAATTTCAGTGAATTTCAAGAGGCGCTAAAACGCACGTGCTCTATTTTGGAAACTAAGGAAATATCTATTCCGGAAAATATCCGAAGCACCTTCAGGGGAGAAAACTACCTCGTTTATCGAGACTGGAAACTATCTGCTCTTGCGCTGCACCTGCTGAAAATTAACGGAAACCCAAAAAATGAGCGCATTGCTTCATATCAATTGCAATCAAACCCTGCTTTATCCAAAACATAAATCCATCCCTATGAAAAACGAAAAATCTCATTTAGAGGAGCACTTATTGCAATCAGGTCTTGAGGACCTTCATCAAGAAAGTAAAACTTGGCTTTCAGAAATTGAGTTTTGGAACATTGAACTGGCCTTTTTTCAAAAACTACTAGATAAGTATGCGAGCCATTTTCATAACATTGAAGACAAAAAGAAAATTGACCAATTTCAAAATTTCATGACCTACTACAGTGGTGAATTGCTGCATGAAATAAAGAAAGAAGTAAGGCAACATGAGAAATTTCTCGCGAGCCAGCTGAGCTCAAACGACAACAGAATAAATGAGCAGTCTTATCGGGTAGACCATGAGACCCTCAACCAAAAGGTAGCTGGAATAAGAAAACAGACAGTTGAAGAGAAAGGAAGGTTTTTCAAGTTTCTAGCCCCGGTATTGTGATGGTCTAATCAACTGAACAATAAACATTCAAAACAAGATGAAACTGTCACGAAAAACACTGGCCTTTTTCTTGATTTTATTGGGTATTCTCATCGCCTTCATCATAGTCTATCAAGCCATTTATGCAATGGAGGAAACAAGTCCACTAGAAGTAACCCACGCAAACGCTGAGCAGGGGCTATTGATAGCAACACTGGGTGGTAAGTATAAGTATTTATAGGTCCTGAGGTGATAAATCTCCACAGCAGGCACTCTGTAAATATTCTGCAAAGGCACCTTCATTTTACCGCAAATAAACCTAGCACAATAGGCAGTCTTAAATATGCTAAGCCATAGAAAAGCTCCTGTTAGTGGTTCTGATAGACTCCGTTGACCAAAGTCATATCATCCACTGACCTTGGTTCTTCCAAACCGGGAGAATTACAGGCAATTTTACAGAAATCACTAAGGTTTATAGTCATGAAAAAGAAAGTCTCAAACACCAAATTAGTGATAGGCCTTGTGCTTATCATGCCCATCCTATTGGTCAGCTGCATCAGTAATAAAAAGTTTACTGAGCTCGAAGGTCAAAGAAATGAACTCAATGAAAAACTGACCAGCCAACAGCAGTCTTATGAACAAGTAGAGTCGAAACTAAAGGACACTGAAGGTAAGCTTATCTTGAAAGAAGTGGAGTTATCTGGAGCGCGGCAACAAGCACGTTCGGCTAAGGAAGACTTGCAATATCTAAGAAATTCAAACACACTTTTACTTGATCGCCTTGGAGACCTATCGGTAGTCAGCAAAACAGGTGTAGAAAGTATCAAAAAGTCATTGGAAGCTTTAGAAGAACGCAATCAGTATATCCGGGAGCTTACCTCTTCTCTTCGCAGAACCGATTCGGTCAACCTGATGCTCGTCATGAACCTGAAACGATCGCTCAACAGTTTTGACGATGAAGACGTTACGATTGAGGTCAAAAAAGGAGTGGTTTATGTTTCTCTTTCTGATAAGCTCCTCTTCAGGTCAGGTAGTTCAGAGATTACCCTCAGGGCACAGGAAGTTTTAGGTAAAATAGCTTCCGTTGTGAATGACCATAAGGATTTAGACTTACTTGTGGAAGGCCATACGGACAATGTGAGCATAGGAAAAAACATGACTGGAATCAAAGACAATTGGGACCTCAGTGCTCAAAGAGCCATTTCGGTTGTCCGCGTTTTACAAAATAAGTTTCAGGTTAACCCTGCCAGACTCACTGCTGCAGGTAGATCTAAGTATCTGCCTAAAAGAACCAATGCAACCGTTGAAGGCAGGGGCCGCAACCGAAGGACTGAAATCATCATACTGCCCAAATTGGATGAATTCTTTAAACTTCTCGAACCTCAAATGATGGGCAAGATCAAAGCTAACAATTGACAAAAATCATTTTTAGCCTTGACCACTGTCATTGTGATTTATCTAGTATATCAAGAACTTTAACTAAAGTTTAATTTACCATTAAAAGGAGGATAGTATTATGACACAACTAGTAAAAGGATCCCGATTATTTCCAGAGACACCATCATTGTTTTCAAGTGTTTTTGATGATACAAGCTTTTTCAATACTGGCTCTCCGATAATCGGAAATGGTTGGACAGGTAAGTTTCCCGCAGCCAATGTGAAGGAAAATGAGAATGAATTTATCATAGACTTAGCTGCACCAGGAATGAAAAAGAGTGATTTCCATATTCAAACTGAAAATAAGGCGCTATGCATCAGCTCTGAAAAGCAAGAGGAGTCAGAAGACAAGTCTGAGGCCTATACTCGAAGAGAGTTTAGCTATAGCTCCTTTTCAAGGTCCTTTAAGTTACCGGAATCGGTAAATGAAGATAAAATAAAAGCTAAATATGAAAATGGCGTTTTGATGGTTTCATTACCAAAAAAAGATGAAGCCAAAAAACCTTCAGCCAAAAAAGAGATAAAAGTTCTATAACCTGTGGATTTGGTTATTCCCCTACTGGCCGGTTCTATTTTCTAAGTATTAAATGCAGCTGCACTTAAACTTAGAATTACCTTTTGAACCGGCCAACCAACTTACAAGCTCATGACTCAAAAAAAGATACTAGTGCCCATAGATTTCTCAGGTTGCTCCATTAAAGCATTAGACATGGCTGCCCAGCTGGCTAAAAAAATTAACGCCAGCTTAATTATTCTGAATGCCTGTCAAAACCCTGTGGCCTATGCTGATACCACTGTTACAGCTGATTACAAGGGCTCGATCAGAGATGCGAAAAGCAATGCGAAAAAGGCTTTTGAAAGTGTCAAAGAATCTATTGCAGCACTGAGGGATATCAAATATACTTTTCAGGTAAAATATGCCTTTGCTCAAGACGCCATCATCTCATTGACATTAATGGAGCACATTGATCTCATTGTGATGGGAACCACAGGAGCAAGTGGTTTTAAAGGGATACTACTTGGTAGCAACACATATTCGGTAACTAAAAATGTAAAGTGCCCAGTCTTAGCCATTCCTGAAGCCGCAGTAACTGGTAAGTTCTTTAAAAACATAGTGCTGGCTGGGGACTATCAAAACACCGCATCAAAAGACACTTTTGAAATACTTACAGAAATAGCAAAAGCTTCTAGCGCTGAAATTCACGTGCTACATGTCAGTGAAACTCCAGTGATTAAATCTGGTGAAACCGAACAAGCACAAAAACTTGACAGGTATTTCAAAGGCCTGAAGCACAGCTTCCACTTTAAACTTGACAAGCACATAGACGAAGGCATTAACGAATACATCGAAGAAAACAGTATTGACTTGCTCACACTAGTAGCAAAAAAGCAGAGTCTGTTAGATCGAATATTTAAAGGTAGTACCACTAGAAAAATGGCTTATCATTCTAGGATTCCCTTACTCATTCTTCAACAAGACTAGATCGCGATGACACTAAA